>OCHJ01001404.1_pt1 | contig 18351 bp, 25 predicted proteins | sample 1538381 | NCBI WGS metagenome assembly OCHJ01 (sample SAMN04571688, study PRJEB22368) | human gut metagenome | biome: human gut; material: stool | host: Homo sapiens | place: Luxembourg | collected 2012-06-29 | reverse complement strand
TGCTCCAATCGCATTCAAAAATTATAAAATCATATACATATATACATTTTAAGCCGGAGTGAAAGAGGCGCACATTTTTATATTAAATTTTCTTTTTGAATGTAATGAAAAGGTTCAATTTTCAAAAACATATAGGCATCAATACTATAAAAAAGATTCTTGCTGAACTGTAACTAATAATATATAAAGAATGTAAATTTTCTGTAAAACACCTTGTAAAAAAATGGAACATGGTGTAAAATACGAAAGAATTACAAATAATATTAGGAGGAAAAACAAAGAATGAGATTTGTAGAAGATGGAGACTCGAAAAAAGAATACAAAAAATTTTTAGAAGGGCATGAAAGATGCAACTTCCAACAATCATTAGAATGGGCGGAAATAAAAAAGCCAAATTGGAAACCAGAAGTAATATTAGCAGAAGATGATGACAAAAATATAATAGGTTCATTATGTGTATGGATTAGAAAAATGCCAATATTCGGAAATATAATGTATGCTTCAAGAGGGCCAGTATGTGATATACATGACATATCAGTAATGAAACAATTAACAGATGGAGCAAAAGAAGTAGCTAAAAAATATAATGCAATTGGACTAAGAATAGAACCAGATGTAGAAAAAGATGACCAAGCATTTAGAGATATAGTAATAAATTTAGGATATAAAATAAAAGATGATGCAAAAGACTTTAAAGATGAAATACAACCAAGATTTGTATTTAGATTAGATATAAAAGACAAAACAGAAGAAGAAATAATGGCAGGATTTCATCAGAAATGGAGATACAATATTCGTTTAGCAGGAAGAAAAGGAGTAACAGTAAAAGAAGGAACAAGAGAGGATTTAAAAGATTTCCACAAAATCATGATAGAAACAGGAAACAGAGATGGATTCATAACAAGACCATTATCATATTTTGAAAAAATGTATGACAATATGGTACCAGAAGGACATATGAAACTATTAATGGCATATTATGAAGGAAAACCGATATCAGGAGTAATACCGATATTTTATGGAAACAAAACTTGGTATTTATATGGAGCAAGTAGCAATCAACATAGAAATTTAATGCCAAATTATTTATTACAATGGGAAATGATAAAAATGGCAATTGCTAGACATGATGATGTATATGATTTTAGAGGAGTATCAGGAGTTGTTGATGAGAATCATCCTCAATACGGATTGTATAGATTTAAAAAAGGATTTGGAGCAAAATTTACAGAGTTTATAGGAGAAATATATATACCATTTAAACCAGTAAAATATTCACTATACAAATTCTCAGAAAAAGCATTTAGAACATTAAGACAAATAAAGAGAAAAATATCAAAATAGAAAGGTCCTAAAATGGACACAAAAGGACAAAAAATTTTAAGGAGAAAAATGTGAAATCAGTAGTTATAAATAAAGAAGATTTACGATATAACATAGAAAAAATAAAAGAATATGCAGAAACAAATTTACCAGATGACAAAGGAAGAAAAGTGAAAATAATAGCAGTTGTTAAAGCAAATGGTTATGGATTTGGAATTGTAGAATATTCACAATTTTTAATAGATAATGGAATAGATTTTTTAGCTGTTTCAACAGTAGAAGAAGCTTTGAAAATAAGACAAGCAGGAATTACTGAAAAAGAAGCAAAAATTTTAATGTTATCTTCAACAGCTGTTAAAGAAGATGTAAAAACATTAATTGAAAACAATATCATCTTAACAATTGGTTCAAAAGAAGCAGTAGAAGTAGTAGATGAAGTTGGACAAGAACTTGAAAAAAAGATAAAAGTACATTTGAAAATAGATACAGGATTTGGAAGATATGGTTTTTTATATGATAACAGAGATGAAATGATTAAATGTCTTAAAAAAGTAAAAAATATAAAAATAGAAGGAACATATACACATTTTTCAAACTCATATTATGATGACAAATATACTGAAAAACAATTTGATAGATATATGAAATGTATAGAAGTTTTAAAAATGAATGAAATTGAGACAGGAATGTTACATGTATGTAATACATCAGCATTTATAAAATTTCCAAATATGCATTTAAATGCAGTAAGAGTAGGCTCTGGTTTCACAGGAAAAATAGCTTTTAAAAATTCTATGGGATTAAGAAAAATAGGATACTTAAAGTCAAATGTGGCAGAAATAAAAGTTCTTCCAAAAGATTTTAATATTGGATATTCAAATGCATATAAAACCCAAAAAGAAACAAAAGTTGCAATAATTCCATGTGGGTATATGGATGGAGTAAATATTCAAACTGGAAGAGATATGTTTAGAATGGTTGATAAAATTAGATATATAGTAAGAGATATAAAAGATACATTAAAAAAACAGCAGATATTTGTAACTATTAATGGTAAAAAATGTCCTGTTTTAGGAAGAGTAGGAACATATCATGTTACTGTTGATATAACTGGAAAAGATGTGAATATAAATGATGAGGTAATATTTAATGCTAATCTAAAACATATTGATAGTAGTATTAGAAGGGAGTGGAAATAAAATGAAAAAAAATCCACAAAATGAAGAAAATCTTAAAGAAAAAGAACAAGCCCAAGAACAATCAAAAAATAAAAATGAAAATGGCAAAAAAGGTTTTTTCAAAAAAATATGGTATTCAATAGATAAAATAGAAAAATATCCAGAATTATCAGCAGAGGGATTTAAAAGTGCGATAAAATATTTAGCGATATTAATAGTAATACTTGCATTTGCATCAGCAGGATCAACAGTATATAGAACAAGTTTAAATATAAAAAAGATTGCAAAGTATATAGATGAAAAAATTCCAGAAATAACATATAGTGACAGTACATTAAAAGTAAATTCAGAAGAGATAATTATTGATGAAAATGAAAGTTTTGGTAAAATAATAATTGATACAAATACAGATGATGAACAACAAATAAATCAGTATGTAAATGATGTTAGTAATGAAGAAAATGCAGTAATAGTATTGAAAAATAAGTTAATGCTAAAAGAAGTAGGAACTGGAAAAACAACAGATTATAATTATAAAGAATTATTAGGAGAAATGGGAGTAACAGAATTTAATAAACAAGAATTAGTTGAATATTTAACAGGAAAAAATATGATTAATTTATATTTAAACTTATTATTAACATTTTTCATATATTCATATGCAATATATTTTATAAATACATTATTTTATGTAGTACTTATAAGTTTATTTGGATTTTTTGTAACAATGATATTAAGATTAAAAGTAAGATATGTAGCAGTTTTAAATATGGCTATATATGCGATGACACTATCAACAATACTAAATTTTGTATATATAGTTATAAATGCATTTTATCAATATAGAATAGCATATTTTGATGTTATGTATGTTTTAGTTGCATTAATTTATGTGATTGCAGCAGTATTTATATTAAAATCTGAATTCAACAAAAAACAAGGAGAAGTACAAAAAATTGTAGAAGTTGAAAAAATGGTTAGAGAAGATTCAGAAAAACAAGATGATGAAAACAAAAATAATGAAAATAAAGATACAAAAAAAGAAGAAAAACCAGATAATAAAACAGAAGATGAAAAAGAAGATAAAACAGAAGATGGTGATGAGCCAGAAGGTTCAAATGCTTAAAGAGATATAACTAACGAGGGAAAGGAACTAAAATAAATGAATAAAAACAATAATGGAAAAAAAGACAACAAATTATTAATTTCATCAATAATATTAATAATGATAACAGTTTTTTTAGCAGGAATAGCTATTTATGTTGTAACTAGTAAACAAGATAATGATGATAAAACATTGGCTTATACAGATTTAATAAAAGAAATGTCATATGGAAATATAGAAAAAATAGAAATGACAGTAGGAAGTACATCTGTAAAAGTTAAAATGAAAAATGAAGAAGAAGAAAAAAAAGCAGTTGTTCCAAACACAGAAGCTTTTATAGTATTAGTTCAACAAAAAGTATCAGAAGGAAATGAAATAGAATTAATACAAAAACCAAAAAGTGTAATAACACAAATTTCATCTACATTATTTACATTACTTCCAACAATAATAATGGTTGCATTATTTGTAATGATATTCAAAATGCAAGGATTGGGCGAAAAGGGTCAAGTATATGATGATACAGAAAGAAAAACAAAAATTAAGTTTAAAGATGTTGCAGGTTTAGATGAAGAAAAAGAAGAACTAATAGAAATAGTAGACTTTTTAAAGAAACCAGAAAAATTCAGCAAAATGGGAGCTAAAATTCCAAAAGGAGTTTTATTATATGGAAAACCAGGAACAGGTAAAACACTAATAGCAAAAGCAATTGCAGGAGAAGCAGATGTACCATTTATATCAATGAGTGGTTCAGAATTTATTGAAATGTTTGCTGGACTTGGAGCTTCAAGAGTAAGAAAATTATTTGATAAAGCAAGAAAGTTATCACCATGTATAGTATTTATAGATGAAATAGATGCAATAGGTGCAAGAAGAACATCAAATAGTGGAGCTGAAACAGAAAACAATCAAACATTAAATCAATTGTTAGTTGAAATGGATGGATTTAGCTCAGAAGAAACAATAATTGTTTTAGCTGCAACAAATAGACCAGAAATGCTAGATAAAGCATTGTTAAGACCAGGAAGATTTGATAGACAAATTACAATTCCAGTACCTGATTTAAAAGGAAGATTAGATATTTTAAAAATTCATAGTGAAGATAAGAGATTATCAGATGATGTTAATTTAGAGAGTATTGCAGAAGATACAGCTGGATTTACAGGAGCAGAACTAGCTAACATTTTAAATGAAGCAGCAATTATTGCAACAATCAATAAACATGATGAAATTGAAAATTCAGATGTAGAAGAAGCTGTTAAAAAAGTAACAGTAGGTCTTGAAAAGAAAACAAGGGTATACTCAGAAAAAGACAAAAAACTAACAGCATATCATGAAGCAGGACATGCAGTAGTTAGTCAATATCTACCAACACAAACTTCTGTAAAAGAAGTATCAATAATTCCAAGAGGTGTTGCTGGTGGATATACAATGTACAAATCTGATGAAGATAAATATTATATTTCTAAAACTGAAATGAAAGAAAAATTAGTCGCTTTACTTGGTGGTAGAGCTGCTGAAAAATTAGTTTTAGATGATATTTCAACAGGTGCTAGTAATGATATAGAAGTTGCTACACAAATTGCAAGAGAGATGGTTACAAAATATGGTATGAGTGATAACTTAGGTCCAATTGATTTCCAAGGAAAAGAACAAAATGATATGTTTGTTTTTGGAGAAAATATTGGTGATAAAATTGGAGCAGAAGTTAAATCATTAATTGATGAAGCTTATAGTAATGCTCAAAAATTGTTGATTGAGCATAGGGACAAATTAGATATTATTGCTCAAACATTACTTGCTAAGGAAAAGATTAATGAGCAAGAATTTAGAAATATTTTTGGAGAAGAATAAAAAATTAATGCATTATTAACCAAAGATAAATTCTTTTAGGAGGAAAAATGGAAAAGATAAACGACGTCAAAAAATTAAGTGAAATAGCAAAAGATATAAGAAAAGGAATTATTGAAGCAGTATATAGTGGGCAATCAGGACATCCAGGTGGTTCATTATCAATAGCAGATATAATGACAGTTTTATATTTTTATGAAATGAATATAAATCCAGAAAATCCAAAGGATGAAAACAGAGACAGACTTGTTTTATCAAAAGGACATTGTGCACCAGCTCTATATTCAACACTAGCAAATAGAGGATTTTTTGAAGTTGAAGAATTACGCACATTAAGAAATATAGAAAGTAGATTACAAGGTCATCCGGACATGAACAAGATACCAGGAGTTGATATGACAACAGGTTCGCTTGGCCAAGGATTATCTGCTGCAAATGGAATGGCAATTGCAGGTAAATTAAATAATAAATATTATAGAGTCTATTGTATAATGGGCGATGGGGAAATTGAAGAAGGCCAGGTTTGGGAAGCGGCAATGGCTTCAAATAAATATAAATTGGATAATTTATGTGTTATTGTTGATAATAATAATTTGCAAATTGATGGTACAATTGAAGAAGTAATGAGTTCATATCCAATTGATGAAAAGTTTAAAAGTTTTGGTTTTCAGGTTATAAATATTGATGGTCATAATATTCAAGAGATTATTGATGCTTTTGATGTTGCTAGAAATATTAAATGTAAACCAGTTTGTATTATTGCTAAGACTATTAAAGGAAAAGGGGTTTCTTTTATGGAGAATAAGGCTGAATGGCATGGAAAGGCTCCTAATCAAGAACAGTATGAACAGGCTATAAAAGAAATAATGAATTAATTGAACTGTAACTATTATCCAGTAACCTTTTTGCAAAATTTAAGTCTGAATTGCTTGACTAATTATAAAAAAAATGATATAAATATTAAAGTCATTTATATGGCCCCTTGGTCAAGCGGTTAAGACGCCACCCTCTCAAGGTGGAATCATGGGTTCGATTCCCGTAGGGGTCACCAAAGTTATATAACATTAGAGTATCAACGATTACATTAAATAATCTTGATACTCTATTTTTAGATTTAACACTTTTTTAACACTTTAGTTTTCTTATAAGAGGTTATTTATTCTATTTACAGCATCGATTTTAGTTTTAGGTAATACATGTAAATATATTTGGGTAATTGTTATATCAGAATGCCCCATTAGATCTTGAACTGTTTTTAGATCTACACCGTGAGATAAAAGCATAGTAGCGTAAGTGTGTCTTAAGCTATGAAACTTTTTATACGGTATTTTACTAGCACTTAATACTTTTTTCCAATTTCCAAATAAAGTTTTAGCAGAAATAGGTTCTCCATCCTCGCTAAAAACAAATTCTGATTCTTTTTTCATATTAGATAACATATTTACTAGCCTATCAGGTAAATCTACTCTACGGATTGAATTTTGCGTTTTAGGAGTATTATATATTGTTTCTAATTGTTTATTTCCATTATCATCAAAAACATATACTTTTTTTACGGTTTCTTTTACTTCTAAATATTTTTCTTTAAGATTAACATTTTTCCATTTTAATGCCAATAATTCTCCTTGTCTTAATCCAGTTCCAAGAGCCATTAAAATTAAATTCTCAAACTTATGACCAGCAAAAGCTTCTTTTAATTGTTTTATTTCATCTTCATTAAAATATTCAATGTCAGATTTAACACTTTTTTTAACGCTCTTATTTGGAATAGCAATGTTATTACAAGGATTCTTTAATATAAATCCTTCCTTTTCTGCATATGAAAAGAATTGTTTTAGTAACTTATTTAATTTATTTATTTGAGAATATGTTTTATTTTTTCCTAGTTTATTATAGTATTCTTGTATTTGAATAGATTTTGTATTATAGACTTTTAATCCAGATATGGCTGAATCTTTAATATAGTTCCTATATGTTCCCTCGTATGATTGAAAAGAAGATGGCTTGACTTCATTTTTCTTTATTTGAAATAGCCATTTATATATCAATTCATTAACAGTTATGTTTTCAAAATCTAATGACATACCATTTTTTATTTTATTTATATATTCTTCTGCTTTTTCTTCTGCTTCTTTTTTTCCTGTTCCATAGAATTGTTTTCTTATAGGTGTTCCATCAGCTTTGTGACCAATGGTCTTTACTATTCTAAAATATTCTTTTCCATTAGATTCAAAATTAGTTCTTTTAGCCATGTTTTCCTCCTTAAAAAATAAGATAAGTATTTCTACTTATCTTTAGTTTAAAATTTCCCGAATTGTCCAATTGCTTTTCCTATAATTTGAAATTTAGTTTCTTTCAAATTAATTACTATTGGTTCCATTGGGTAGGTACTCATTGGTTCTAACATTACTAGTTCATCACTTAATTTTTTATATCTTTTAAGTGTTGCTTCATCAAACCCATTTATGATGGCGACTATAATATCGCCATTTTCGGCATAGTCTTGTTTGTGAATTAAAGCATAATCTCCATTATGAACTTTTAAATTCATACTTTCTCCAGATACTTTCAAATAAAAATAGTCATCAGGTGTTGTCATACCATATATATTAGGATCTACTGGTAAATAACCTTCTAAATATTCTTCTGCTAATATTGGTTGTCCTGCTGCTATTTTGCCTAGGACAGGGATGTTAAATAAATAATTATTTTTAGTAACATTATTTTGTTGTATTTTTTCAGGAAAATCAGATTCGAGATTTTCTAATTGTTTTATATAATTTAAATAATTAATTCTAGAATCTATTTCTGCTTTTGTATCATAAGTTCTGTTTATAATCCTTTTTGATGCATCAGATAAAATATATAATCCAAAAGCTTGTTTCATATTAGAGACATTATATTGCTCAGAAGGAAGACTTTGAATTTTTTTTAATATTTTTCTTTCAATATTAGCAATCGAATTACCATTCTTATATGATTCGAGATATTCTTTATAAATCTTATCTAAAAAATTTTTTTCATTATTGTTGAGAGAAAGATTTTTTATAAGATTATCATAAGATAATATTTTTTCTGCATTTTTTGTTTTTTCTAAATTATCTCCATTAGTAATGTATCCACAGATATTCATTAGATTATTATAAGATACTACACCGTTAGAATTAATAGCTATTTTCATTAGAATTTTAGGAGTAGGAGGATTATCAAGTTTCATATTTATATATTTTGATAAATAGGTTCGATTTACCTCTGATTTTTCAGAAAATTCACTAATGGATGTATAGGTGTCTGTAATTTTCTGTAATATATATGAAAATTTTTTCTTATCAAACATAATATCATTCCTTTCATGTGAAGTAATTTAACAATATTATACATCAAATTGTGAAAAAATGCAACAAAATAAACATAAAAATAAAAAATGTAAAAAAAAATCACAAAAACTATTGACAATTTTTTTCACAGATGATAATATGTGACTGTAAAAAAAAATCACACAAGAAAGGAAGTGAAATTATGACACCTAATATTAAAGCTTTGCTAAAATTACTAAAAACTCATTTTAATAATAATCAGTCAGAAATGGCTAGGGCTTTTAAGGTTGAACGCTCTCATTTAAATAAAATGTTTAAATGTAATGGCAAAGGAGCAGGAGCAACAATTTGCGGTGCAATAATAAAATATTGTAATAATAATAATTTAGATTACACAAAATATATTTTTTTAAAATAAAATGTGAAAAAAATTAACAAAAAGGAGGAAACGATGGCAATACCTAAATATGTTTCCGCAGAAGAATATTCAAGACAAAGTGGAATAGGAGTTGAAGAAGTAAAAAGACTATGTAGGACAAATCAATTAAAACATTTTATGACAGAAGGTGGATATTACAAAATAGCAACTGATAGTGATTCTATTCCAAAAGAATTATTTGAAGAAGAAAAAAAGAAAAGAATTGAAGCAGAAACAACATTACAATTATTACAAAAGATTTTATTAGAAAGGAAGTGATAAATATGTTTAGTGTAGCATTAGCAATATTTTGTGCAATATCAATTGGACTAGCATTAGAAAAAGATAAGAAAAATGGTAGATAGAAGGGAGAAAAATAATATGCAAGATTTATATAGAATAATGCAAATATTTAACATTCAAGATTATTCAAAAGAATTGTTATTTAATTCAGAAACTGAACGACAAGAAAAAAGTGCAAGAAGTCTTTTAGAAAGAACTAATACTGAATTAAAAACGCTATACATCCCAACGCCAATTGAAAATGTATAGCAAATAAGAATTTAGATAAATCCATCTTACTGTTATTATACAGCAAAATGGTAGAAAGGTCAAGAAATGAGTAGATTATATGAATTAAAAGAAAATTATAAGCAAATAGCAAGTATGCTGTATGAAGAAGAAATTGATGAACAATGTATATTAGATACATTAGAAAGCGTTGAAGGAGAAATCGAAGAAAAAGCAGATAATTATGCAGTAATAATTAAAGAACTTTTAGGGGATGCAGAAATTTGTAAACAAGAGAAATTAAGACTAGAAGCAAGACAAAAAAGTTTTGAAAATAGAGCAAAATTACTAAAAGATAAATTACAAGAAGTTATGATAGAAACTGGAAAAACAAAATTTAAAACAGCTAAATTTAGTTTTGGAATACAAAAAAATGGTGGACTAGCACCATTGTGGGTTGACGAAGATTATAGTAATATACCTCAAAAATACTTAAAGGTAGAACCTGATAATACAAAAATAAGGCAAGCACTAGATACAGGAGAAAATATAATGTTTGCACATTATGAAGAAAGAGGTGAGTCATTACGAATAAGATAGACAAAATAAGAAAAATTTATCAAAAAAATGGAATTGGAATTAGAAAAGAAGATATAAAAAGAATATTAGAAGATAAAGAAAAGACACAACAATTTATGGAATTATATGAAAGAGAAAAAATAGAAAGTATGAATTATATTTTAGGAAAACCAGAAAATAATAATAAATTTACAAAATTTGAATTAAGGGCAATATCGAAAATAGATTTGTTTGATAGAAAAGTTGTAAATATATGTAAATTTATATGGGAAAATAGAAATGATGATGGAAAGTTAGAAGAAATATTAAAAATGTTAAAGGGGGAAAAGAATAATGGGAATACCAGTATTATTAATTCGGAAAAAGTGGTAGCGGAAAATCAACAAGTTTAAGAAATTTTGATGAAAAAGAATTGGCATTAGTAAATGTTTTAAAAAAGCCATTACCATTTAAGAAAAAATTTGAAAGTACAATATGTACAGATGATTATCAAACTATATTAAAAGCAATATTTAATACAGAAAAAAAGTCTATAGTTATAGATGATGCAGGATACTTAATAACAAATCATTTTATGAATAAACATAGTGCAACAGGTGGAGGAAATGGAGTATTTAATTTATACAATGAAATAGGTGATCATTTCTGGGGACTAATAGAATTTGTTAAAAATAAATTACAAGATGATAAAATAGTATATTTCATTATGCACGAAGATAAAAACGATTTTGGAGATATAAAGCCAAAGACAATAGGTAAATTACTAGATGAAAAAGTATGTATAGAAGGAATGTTTACAATTGCATTAAGATGCATGACAGAAAATAATAAACACTATTTTAAAACACAAAGTGATGGAAGTGATATTTGCAAAACACCACTTGAAATGTTTGAAGATAAAGAAATAGATAACGATTTAAAAATAGTTGATACAACTATAAGAAAATATTATGAATTAGGAAAGGTAGGAAAATAATTATGGAAAAAGTACAAGGATATGATGAAGCACAAGCAATAACAGGAGAATATGAAAGATTAAATGCAGGAGGATATATATGTAAAATAATAAGTGCAAAAGAAGAAAAAAGTAAATCAGGAAAAAGAATGTTAGTTTTAGCATTAGATATTGCGGAGGGAGATAAAAAAGATTTTTTCAGAAACAGATTTAATGATAATTCTAATCCAGATAAAAAATGGCCAGCAGGTGCAATTTATAGACAAATGCTAGAAGGAGAAAAAGCAGCAGGATTTTTAAAAGGTTTAATGACATCTTTAGAAGCAAGTAATGACGGTTTTAAATGGGACTGGGATGAAAAGAAACTTGCAAACTTAAAATGTGGGGCAATATTTGGAGAAGAAGAATACGAAAAAATGGATGGAAGTGTAGGAACAACAACTAAGGTTAAATTTATTAGAACAGTAAAAGCAATACAAGATGGTAATTTTAAAGTCCCTGAATTGAAAAAATTACCAGAAAAAGGAGAGGCATTTGAAGATTTTGTTAATTCCGTAACTTCTGATAATGATGATTTACCATTCTAGGAGGTAAGTTATGAATAAGATACAAGAGGTAAAAGAAAGAGCAGATATTGTTAAAGTAGCAGAATATTTTGGAATAAAAAAGAAACAATGTTGCCCATTTCACAAAGAAAAGACACCTTCTTTTTCAATATCACAATCAAAGCAAATTTTTAAATGCTTTGGTTGTGGTGAAGGTGGAGATTGTATAACATTAGTTTCTAAACTATTAAATATAAATGCTTATGAAAGTGCTAAACAAATAAATAACATATTAGGCTTAGGTGTTGATTTTGGAAGACAAACATCAAGTAATGAAATAAATAGATATAAGCAAATACAACAAGCAAAAGATAGATTTAAAAAATGGCATAATGAAACATTACAAATGCTGTGTAATTATTTACATAGTTTAAAAGGAATAGAAAAAGACAAGAAACAAGATATAGTTGAATATTACATAGACTTATTAATTTTTGGAACAGAAGAAGATTGGCTATGGTTTAAGAAAACAGAAGAAAGGTGGTGCAAAGAAATTGAACGAAGAGTTGGAACAAAAATTGCTTGAAGAAAATCCACCTTATATTTTGAAAGAATTAAATGAAGAAAGTATTTTAGAGGACAATATTTTTGATTATCTTATAGCTCTTCCTAATTCACCAAATAAAACAAGAACAATTGAAAAAATTAGAAGTAGAGCAAAAGAATTAAAAGTTATAAGAGCATTTAATAGTATTTTTAAACAAAAGAATCAAGAATATATACAAGCATTAAAAAGCAAAGGCGGAAATGTAATAAAATTCACAGACTGTCCAATAGAAAATATAAAATGTGGACAATGGAATGCTGATGATACAGGAGTCTATAAAATTGACTATAATCCTACAATGCCTTCAACAAAAATAAAAGCATGTCCTCATCCTATATTACCAATTGAAATAATAAATAACATAGATACAAATACGGAAAAAGTCAAATTAGCTTTTTATAAAAGAAAGAAGTGGCAATATGCAATAGTTGAAAGAAAAACTATAGCTAGCAATACGGCTATAATTCAATTAGCAAATAGAGGAATAGAAGTAAATTCGGAAAATGCAAAAAACTTAGTTTCTTATTTAGCAGATGTCATAGAGTTAAATGATATAGAAATAACAGACGGAATAACACATTTAGGTTGGATGAATAAAGATTTTATACCTTATACCTCAAAATATAAATATGATGGAGATATAGCATATAAAAACATATTTGAATCAGTTACAGAAAAAGGAGATTACGAAAAATGGAAAGAAGAAATAAAAAAACTTAGGACTAATAGCAGAACATTAAGATTTATAATGGCAAGTTCATTTGCAAGTGTGTTAGTAAAAATCTTTCAAATAAATCCATTTGTAGTTCATTTATGGGGAAAATCTAGTAATGGAAAAACTGTAGCACAAATGATATGTGCAAGTATTTGGGGAAATCCTGCAAAAGGTAAATTATTATCTAGTTTAGACAGTACAAAAGTAGCTTCAGAAAGACTATGTAATTTTTTGAGAAATATGCCACTAATATTAGACGAATTACAGATAACAAAAACAAAATATAAGACATATGACACTCTAATATATGAGTTAACAGAAGGAAAAGGAAGAGATAGAGGAACAGTAGATGGGGGATTAACAGAAACAACTGAGTGGGACAATATAATTATAGTTTCAGGAGAAGAACCAATTACAAATTCATCATCTAAAGAAGGTGTTAAAAACAGAGTAATTGAAATAGAAGAAAACGAAAAAATTGTTGAAAATGGTAATGAAGTTGTAAATTTAATTTTAAATAACTATGGATTTGCAGGAAAAGAGTTTATTAAGATTATTCAGAATAAAGATGATTTATTTAATGAATATAACAATATAGTCGAAATGTTAAAAAAAGATCAAAATTCACCAAAACAAATCAATGCAATAGCAACTATATTATTAGCCGATAAAATCGTCTCAGAAACGATTTTTAAAGATAATTCAATAACTTTAGAAGAAGCAAAAGAGTATTTTTCTAAAGATATAGATGAAGCGGATAGATATATAGATTTAATAATTGATATTGCAAATGCAAATATTAATAATTTTTATGATAGTAATAATACTTTTCCACCAAGTGGACAAATTTGGGGAAAACTTGAAAAGACAACAGATGGGCAAGGCGTAGTTATTTATTATGATTTTATACCAACTAAGCTTTACCAGATATTAGAAGAAAATAATATTAATTGGAATGGAATTAAAAAGAAAATGGCGGATAAAGGATATATAGTGAAGTCTTCAGAAGGAAAATATCAAGTGCCTGTAAGAATGCAAAATGGTGTTCAAAAAATGATTAAGATAAAAAATATATATTTATCTGAAACCCCAATAACTCCCAATAACCCTTAAGTAACACAACAAAGGGTAACGGCCAAAGGCTAGAAAAATCAATATTATAAATAAATAATATATATATGTAACCCATAAATAAATAAATAAATAATATATATCTATTATAGAAAAAAATAAATAATATTTAATTTTTTTATTATTTATATATATGCTATATCATTCAAAAAAATGAGTTACATGGGTTACGCATAAATATTAACTTAGAATAGCAAAGCTTTGACTGTTACCTATTTAGGGGTTATGAGTGAAATATAATAAAAATAAAGGAGATACAAAATGCAAAAATTAAAAGAATTATACAATAAAACATTACAAAGATATCATAATGGAGTTGACTATATTTTTCAACATGAAGATGAATGGGATAAGTACTATCCAGAGGTTGAAAAATTAGCAGATAACTTAGAAAAGATTCTTGTAAAAATAGGTAATGCAACAAAGGAGGAAATTTCAAATGGATTTAAAACTTAGAGACTATCAGAAAGAAGTTTTAGACATAATAGATAAATTAGAACCAGGTTCTTACTTAATTCAAATGGCTACTGGATTAGGTAAAACGGCAACATTTACAAATATAAAAAGAAAAGGTCGTGTATTAGTCTTAGCACACAGAGAAGAACTAATAACACAACCAATAAAATATTACAACTGTCCAGTTGGAATAGAGATGGCTAGTCAACATTCCAATGGAGAAGAAGTTGTAATAGCTTCAATAATTAGTTTAACACATAGACTAGAAAAATTCAAGACAGATGAATTTGACATGATAATAATAGATGAAGCACATCATGCGGCAGCACAAAGTTATAAAAAGATAATAGAATATTTTAAACCACGACTTTTATTAGGATTTACAGCAACTCCTAACAGGGGGGACAATGTAAGACTAGATGATGTATTTCAAAAAATAATATTTCAAAAAGATTTAAAATGGGCAATAAAAAATAAATACTTAACAGATATTGAGTGTTTAAGAGTAAATATAGGATATGATATTTCAAAAGTAGCAAGAAGAATGGGAGATTTTGCAACAGGTGAACTAGATAAAGCAATGAATACAGATATATTAAATGGAGCAATATTAGAAGCATATCAAAAATATGCAAAAGGACAAACTTTAATTTTTGCAACATCTGTTGAACATGCACAGAATATTGCAAAACTTATACCAGGAGCGGTAGCAGTTACAACAGAAACAAAAAATAGATCTGAATTAATACAAAAATTTACTAATAGAGAAATACCTTGTTTAGTAAATTGTATGATATTTACAGAAGGTACAGATATGCCACTAGTTGAAACAGTAATGATTGCAAGACCAACTTCAAATAGTTCTTTATATACTCAAATGGTAGGTAGAGGGTTAAGGCTTTATCCAGGCAAAGAAAAATTAATACTAATAGATTTAGTGGGAACAACAGGTAGAGCAAATTTGTGTACAGCACCAACATTATTAGGAATAGATATGGAAAATGTACCAAAATCAAAACAAGATGAAATTCAAGGAGATTTATTTGAATTACCAGATTTGATTCAAGAAATATCAGATGTACCTGAGAGTTGGATAAAAAACATAGAAATAGTAAATCTTTGGGCAAAAGGGCAAGATTATAACACACATAATGTAAATTGGTTCAAAATGCCAAATGGTGATTTTGTATGTACTTTAAAAAATTTTAGATTGATAATTCCTGCACAGGATGAATTAGGAGAAACAACATTATATGGTAAAAGAATGAAAATGCAAGAGGCTTTTGATTTAGCTTATACATATTTAAGTGAAAATTTTGTAGAACAAAAATACATATGGGATATAAAACAAATAAAAAAATGGGGAAAATCAGAAGCGAGTCAAAAACAAAAGACAATAATAAAAAGAATGTGTAAAGATTTAGATGTCAGCGAATTAACTAAAAGTGAAGCAAGTCAAATATTGAATAGATTATTATACAAAGGAGCATAAAGATGCAAAAAGGAAGAAGTTTTGAAAAACAAATTGAAAAAGTAATAGAGTATATAGAAAAATTAGGTTTTCATGGACATAAGAATTATGCTAAAAGAACAGCAGAAGGGCTATATTTGGAAGGTGAGTGTTTTGATTATGAAATATTTTTACCAAATAGACATGATTGTTTTGATGCAAAGCAATGCAAAACAGACACATGGCATATTGTAAAGAAAGATTTAAAACAGACAAATGAATTAAAAAAGTGTAAAAATGCAGGATGCAATGCTTATTTTCTTGTGCGCTTTGAAAATAATGATGTAAGACAAATTGATGTAGATATAGTTATCGATTATTTAAAACAAAATAAGAAGTCAATAAAAAAAGATGGTTTGCCTAGTTGGGAATTAATTGAAAATATAAAAAAGGAGTAAATAAGATATGAGTAATGAAGAAATAGCATTAAAACTAACTATTGCAATGATAAAAGGAATGGGGCAAGCAGGAGATACACCCAATAATCCTTACGAAGTTGTAAGTGATTATAAAACAATATTAAATGAAATAAGAAAAAGAGAGGAGTGATACATAGTGAAAACAGCTGAATACGCTTTATACAAAGGAGAAAATTTATTAGATATAGGAACGCTTGATGAATTGCAAAAAAAGTATAAAGTAAAAAGAGAAACATTATATTTTTATCAAAGTCCTGCACATAGAAAAAGAGAAAGAAAGGGTAATTTTAGAGTATTAGTCAAAATAGATTAGGAGGTGTTTTAAGTGAAAGAAGATAGTATAAAAGAAGATATGAAAATATTAGAAGGAATAATAAAAGGAGATGAAGATTGTATTAATGCAATATACAGTCAAATGAAAGTAAAAAATGACAATGATGAAGATATACAATATTATAAAAAAGAAATACAAAGCATTAAAAATATAGTAGATAATTATTTAAAAGAAAAAGCAAGAGCAGATAAATTAGAAAAAGAATATAGCATAATGTTAAGTCAATTAGATGAAAGAAAAATAAATTATAAAAGAACATTAAAAGAGAATGAAGAACTAAATAAATATACAATACATTTGACAGATGAACAATATAAAACAGTAATAGACTTAGCACAAAACGATATAAATCAGCAATGGATTCAAAAAGTAAAAGACAAGATAGAAGAATATAAAAACATGTTAAAAACATGTAATAAAGCAAAAGATATAGACAGAATAAAAGCAATTAATGAGAGAATATTAGAGTTACAAGAACTACTAGAAGGGAGAAAATAAAATGAACGGAAATGATAATGGATTCATAAAAAATAGAAATAAAGAAAAACAAAGACAAAATAATGTAAGAGAATATCAAAGAAAATTCTTAAATAAAAAAATGAAAAGAGGATAAATAATAAGAAAGTAGAGGAATTAGGATGGAAATAAAAGAAAAAAGTTTAGATTTAAAATTAAATAAAGGACATGCAGTATGTTTTGATTTTGATGGTGTAATACATAAATATTCAAAAGGTTGGCAAGATGGAAGCATATATGATGAATATAATAAGGAAGTATTAGACTTAATGTTATTATTACAAAAATTAGAAATACCAATATTTATATGTTCTACAAGAGAACCAATACAAATAATAAATTGGTGGAATAAACAAGGATTTTGGTGTGATGCAATAAGTATAAGTAATGACAAAACATTTTGGAATGATTTGAAATATATAGGTGTAACGAATAGAAAATTACCAGCACAATTATATATAGATGATAGAGCATATAAATATACTGGACAAACAGTAAAACAGTTTATATTAGATAACTCAGAGGAGGACTAGCATATGACAAAAGAACAAGCGATAAAAAGACTAAAAAAGATGATACAAATAAATAATGGCGTCATTAAAGAAGCAAGAAAAAATGGGGACATATTTGCAATGCAATTAACAGCAGATTTAGATACAGATAGCATAGCAATAGAAAAAGTTTTAACTATGCTAAAAGAAAAAGACAAACAAATAGATTTAATGGCAAATCATATAGCAACAAGTGATAGTGACTTATGCGAGTATTTAGATATAACAACTAAATGTAAATATTATGCAGGAGACAATGAAAAAACTTGTGATAACTGTATAAAACAATATTTTGAAAATAAAGCAAAAGAATCGGAGTGATACAAATGAC
>OCHJ01001399.1_pt1 | contig 18407 bp, 21 predicted proteins | sample 1538381 | NCBI WGS metagenome assembly OCHJ01 (sample SAMN04571688, study PRJEB22368) | human gut metagenome | biome: human gut; material: stool | host: Homo sapiens | place: Luxembourg | collected 2012-06-29 | reverse complement strand
CCCCGCCTGCTTTGGCGCGACCATCGGCCCCGTGGCAAACCGCACCGCGGGCGCCACGATCACCATCGACGGCACGGACTGGCACATGCCGGCCAACGAAGGCGTCAACAACCTGCACAGCGATCTTGAGCATGGTCTGCACAAGCGCGTATGGGACGTTGAGCTCGACGAGACTCACAACGCCGTGCGCATGACCACCTCGCTTAAGGATGGCGAGCTGAGCCTGCCCGGCAACCGAATCTTTACGGCTGTGTTTACCGTTACGCGCACCGGCGTCTTCCGCATCGAGTATGGTTGCGAGAGCGACCGCGCCACCTACGTGTCCATGACCAACCACACGTACTTTAACCTTGCCGGCCATAACGCCGGCATGGACTGTGAGCACTTCTTTATCGCCAACGCTGCCCACTACTTGCCCATTAACGAGCAGAACATCCCCACCGGCGAAATCGCTCCGGTCGAGGGAACACCGTTTGACTTTCGCGAGCTGCGCCCCGTCGCACCCGGCATGGAGGCCGACGACCCGCAGATTAAGCAGGCCCGTGGCTACGATCACTGCCTGTGCATCGATGGCTATCAGTACGGCCGCAACCTGCGTCGCGCCCTACATGTCGAGGAGATGTGGACCGGTCGTGAGCTGGACTACTACACCACCGCCCCGGGCGTGCAACTCTACACCGGCAACTGGCTGGGCGACGAGCACGCCAAGGACGATGCCAACTATGGCTGGGGCGCCGGCTTTGCCCTCGAGGCCGAGATGTACCCCGACACGCCGCACCAGCCGCTGTTCCCGCAGGGCATTGTGGGTCCGGGTCACCCCTACAGCAATATGATCGAATACCACTTTATGAGGCACTAGGCCCACAACGCGACATCTCGCACAGCAACGCCCGCCGGCACCACCGCCAACGGGCGCTGCTTCATGCCTAAATCCTTCTTTTCGATGCCACCGAATTGGTGACATAACAAAACTATGCCGAATTACTACGATGAACCCACTATGTCCGACCACGCGCTGGTTTATAAAAAATTAGCAACTCGTCTACCTGCGGTTTTATTCTCTGCAAATTTGGCATGCTCGGCGATAAGCAATTCATCGTAGTAAACCGGCATAGTTTTGGCGGACAGCGCCACACAGATCCCCTACGAAGGCAAAATGATCCGTTTTCCTCCGTCCCCAAGGGATCAGTTGAACAGATTGCCGATGGGGTCGGGGGCGGAACTGGGGAGATAGCGGATTTCTAGTTCTATGCCGAGCTTTTGCAGCTCTCTGAGAACAGCGACGTCTGTGTCGTCTACGGCAACTGCGGGCGTTGCGGGACGCTTGCCCTCCCCTGCCTGCATATGACCAATGCTGATCTTGGTGATCGGCACACCGCCCTTAACCAGCGCGAGCGCATCGGAGGGTGAGGCCACCATGATCAGAATCAATTGGCGAGGCGTTGCGGTATGAATGACGTCGATGGTCCTTTGCACCGAGAAAAACCGCGTCCAAACGCCTTCTGGCGCCGCCACCCTCATGGGTGCCCATTGGCGCGAATCTGCCGCGATCTCATCGTTGACGATTAGGACAAGGTTGGAACCCACGGCTTCGTTCCACAGCTCAACGTCTTGTCCGTAAATGAAACGGTCGTCGATGCGTGCGAGAAGAATCTTGGGTTGAGTCATCGCTGCCCCATTCTGTTTGAGACCCGTAAGAGCAAGACATCGCGTCTCCAATATTAGTGCATTTAAAGTGAGAAAAGCCGTCAGAACACTTGCGCGGATTTGCGATGTCCCGTATCATAGACAGCCGTTGACGCCTCAGTTGCGCCATCACATGGCCGCCAGCGTAGCTCAGTTGGTAGAGCACCGCTCTCGTAAAGCGGGGGTCACCGGTTCGAGCCCGGTCGCTGGCTCCATTGCACAAGATAGCCGCCTTCGGGCGGCTTTTTTGTTGCTGATTTCGGGCGCGCTTCCGCCAATCCACGTATCGTAACGGCCTCAACTCCCCTACTCAAAAACAGAAATCCCCGCCAACCGCAATCCCCAAAGGAACCGCGATCAGCGGGGCCCAAGCGCGTTCCTCCAAGGGATAACGCTCGCAAAACGAGCAGCTCAGCCGAGCGGCTCGTTACTCCTCCCAGTAAGCGTCTGCAAGCAGCTTAAAGCAGATCTTCTTGACCGGCTGCGCGCCATCGCCCGGGAACTCGAGCGTGGGCATGTGAGGCTCGCCGGCAACAAACAGCGCAAACTTGTCGTCAGCAAGATCGCCGGCGATCGAGGCGTCGGAATCGACCAGATCGTAGTCGTCCTTCTCGTCAAACTCCTGAACCAGCGTCAGGCTGCCCGTGGCAACCTTAAAGGCCTCGCGACCCTCGACGTCGATCTGCAGGTCGTGATAGCGCTGATGCGTCTCATAGTGAGCCTCGGCTTCGGGACGCGTCGTGGGAGCCATGACGTTCGCAAAGACCTTGTCGCCCAGAATCGAATGGCTGCCGACCTCGAGCTTCGCCGGATCGTTCTCCTCGAGCCAGTCGATCAGCACGTCGAGGCCCTTGAGCATTCCACGGTACTCCTCGATATCGCCCAATGCACCGTAAATCATCTAAATCCCCTCTCGGATCGTTTCTTTGGCGGCTACTCGGCAAACGCATTACCGACGCTGTTGCCACCCACATGCGTCTCGACCAGGGTAAGGTCGGGATTGAACACGACAGTGTCGGCGTCGCGCCCCGGCATAATGCTACTGCACTTGTCGTCGACATGAGCTGGCAACCGATGCCGGGGCAGACGCCCAAGCTCTTACAGCTCGGTCACGACAACGCCGTTGTAGACCTCGTCCCAACGGTCCATGACCAGATGGCCGGTCATGGGATCCATGGCATTGAGTTTGCCGCAGGTGTTGGCGGTACGCAGCACCGTCTCGTCGTCGGCGCCGGCAGCAATCGCATGTGCGAAGCCGGCAATGGTCGAATCGCCAGAGCCCGTAGCGTTAACGGCGGGGATATCGGGGGTCTTGGCGCGGAACGCACGGCCATTGTGGAAGCCAACTGAGCCGGCAGCGCCCATGGATACGACGACCCAGGGGATATCGGAGAAGCGGGCGTCAGAGGCGAGCGCGGAACGGAGCTCGTCCACATCGTCGGTGGTAAAGCTCGTGCCCAGAAGGCCGTTAATTTCGGTCAGGTTAGGCTTAACCAGCTCAGGCTTGACCTCGGACTTGAGCGCAGCCTCGAGCGAGGCGCCCGAGGTATCGAGCAGCACCTTGGCGCCGGCGTTCTCTGCAATGCCCGTGATCTTGGCGTAGTAGTCCGCCTCGACGCCGCGGGGCAGCGAACCCGAGATGGTAACGACATCGGCCTTGCTCGCAAGCTCGGCGAACTTGGCGGTAAAGGCATCGAGTTCCTCGGGGGCAATCGTCGGGCCGCTCTCGAGCAACTCGGTCTGGTTGCCAGCATGAAGGATATTGAGACAGATGCGAGTCTCGCCCTTGATGGGCACAAAATCATTCTTAATGCCGTTGGCATCCATGAGCTCGGCCATATAGGCGCCCATATGACCACCAAGCAGGCCGGTTGCCACGACATCGTCGCCCAGCTGGCCCAGGACGCGGGCCACGTTGAGGCCCTTACCGCCGGCGGTCTTTTCGGGCGTCACGCGGTTGACGTCGTCGATAATGAGCTCATCGAGCTGATAGCGCGTATCGACGGACGGGTTCATCGTAACGGTGAGGATCATTTCTAGCTCCTTATCTCGCAGGCTCCTTATGCCTTGCAAAACGAATTGGCTACATGCGACTACAGAATCTCGATTGTGAACGAGCGCACGATGGTTTCTTTGGGCTTGGCGATAAGGCAGCCGCGCTTGTGCTCAAGCACGTCGTCCTCATCGGAGCAGGTCGAAAGACCGCCCCAGGGCTCAACTGCCACAAAATCACCCTCGGGCTTGCTCCACACAATGAGGTACGGGAAGCCCTCAAAGCTCAGGCGAACACCCTTGTCCTCGCCCTTTTTGGAAAGCGTGACCTGACGGCTCTCGAGCACGTCAAAGATGGTCTCCGCAAAATCGAAGAGCTCATGTGACAGAGGCAGCGTCTTTCCCACCATGGGGTTCTTGGAGCGGTTGGTCACGTCAATCAAGCCAGTCGAGGGGACGGCAGTGCAAAGCTCAGCAGCCTCGTCTTTCTCAAAACGCAACTCGTAGTCCGTATAGGCCTCGCCCTCATCGAGCGGGCACCTAAAGCCGGGGTGTCCACCGATAAAGAAAGGCATGTCCTCGGTGCCCTCGTTGGTAACCTCATAGGAGACGCGCACGGCGGCGTCCTCGAGCGTATAGCGGGCGACAAGCTTAAACGGATACGGATAATCGCTCAGCAGCGCGGCGTTATCCTCCGAAGCCAGGCACATCGCCAGCTCGTTCTCGCTCTGGCTCAGCAGCTTCCACTCCTGTTTGCGCGCAAACCCATGGCGGGCGAGCTTCACATGATGTCCGGCAAACGTCATGGCGCTGTTATCGCGCAAACCTCCGCAAATCGGGAAGCAAATCGGTGCCTGGCCGGACCACACGGCGGGATCGCCCTGCCACAAGTACTCGCGACCTCCAGCCTCAATCGAGGTAAACGAACCACCGGTCGTGGAGACCTTGATAGAAATCGAATCGTTGGAGAGAGCGTATTCCATTGTCCATCCTTTCGAACAACTGCTTTTTGCTCGCAAGAACCCGTCTCGGCCCTGACCAAAGGACAAACCCGCACGTTCATCGATGCGTCCGGTTTCCCAGCCATGCAACGGGGTACCATACAGACATTGATGCAATTACAGCTGAAAGGCCTTCTTATGCGAACCATCATCCTTTATGCCTCACGCCACCACGGCAATACGAAAAAGCTCGTGGACGCCATCGTCGAGGCGCACCCCGAAATCGATACCCTCGACGTGAAGTCACTCGGTAAAAACGAGTACCCCGACCTGCACGAATATCATCTGATCGGCGTCGCCACGGGCATCTATTACTCCGCGTGCTCACGAACGTGCTGCGGCCGCAGGACAAGGTGTTTGGCCTTATGACCTACGGTGGCAAAAACAAGTGGTACGGCAAGGATATCGATGGCATCTGCCGCATGAGGCAGGCCATCTTTATGGGCGTCTACGGCTGTCCCGGCTTTGATACGTGGGGGCCGTTCAAACTCACCGGCGGTGTCCAGAAGGGGCACCCAACTGCCGAAGAGATTAAGGGAGCTGTCGATTTCTTCGACAAAATCGAAGATGAGTACGGCGATATCATCGTCGAAGAGTACGCCAAGCGCGAGAAGCGTCTAGCATACGAAAAGGAGCATCCCGCGGGGGGTCTTGTGGCCGGCGTCAAGCGCACGGCAAAGAAGATCGCTAACAAGCTGTAACTGTTAAGGTGCTTTTGAGCGTTTAACCCATACGGCGGGTCCGAGCAGATTCGGGCCCGCCGTCTTTTTCTATCGTTACTCGGTAAAGGCGTTGCCGACGCTCTGGCCGCCAACATACGTCTCGACGAGGGTGAGCTCATGGTCGAACACGACAAAGTCGGCGTCGCGACCCGGCATGATGCTGCCGCACTTATCCTCGATGTGCGCGGAGCGTGCCGGCACCTCGGTTGCCATACGAATGGCGATATCGGCGCTGGCGATGCCCCAGTCGACGATGTTCTTGACGCCCTGGGCAAGCGTGAGCACCGAGCCAGCAATGCTCTTGCCGTCGGCGAGCCAGCACAGGTTGTCCTTCATGATGACGTCCATGCCACCACTGGTGTAGCTGCCCTCGGGCATGCCGCCGCAGCCCAGGCAGTCAGTGATGAGCACCGTGTGTTGCCAGCCCTTTGCCTGCAGCAGCGCCTTGATGGCGGCAGGGTTAACGTGCTTGCCGTCACAGATGATCTCGGCGTAGGTCTCGGGCGTGGACATGGCAGCGCCCACGACACCGGGCTCACGGTGATGCAGCCCGCGCTGACCGTTATAGGTATGCGTAAAGCAGCTGGCACCGGCGTTGATAGCGGCGATGCACTCATCGTAGGTGGCGTCGGAGTGACCGATGCTGGTCACCACGCCCTTGGCGTTCAGAGCGGCCGCATAAGCAGCGGCACCGTCGCGCTCGGCCGCCATGGCGCTCTTAACGATGCGACCACCCGCAGCCTCCTGCCACTGATCGAAGACCTCCTCGGAGGGATCGATCAGGTAAGCGGGGTTCTGCGCGCCCACGTGCTTCATGGTAAAGAAGGGGCCCTCCAGGTAGATGCCCTGAATGCGAGCACCGCAGAAGTCGGGGCCGCGACCCTCGTCCGCCTGAGCGATGGCGGCGCAGGCGTCCTTGATCTGCTCGACGCCATCGGTGAACGTCGTGGGCAGCCAGCTGGTGGTGCCGCGACGGGCGAGCTCGGTCGAGCTGATATCGATGCCCTCGGGATCGTTATCGGTAGTTGAGTGGTTGTAGAAGCCATGGATGTGAGTATCGACCATACCCGGTGCGATCCACGATCCCGTGTAGTCCTTAATCTCGCAAGAGGGCTCGTCGGCCTGCCAGGCGCCAAAGACGCCATCCTCGACCATAAGATAGCCGCCCAGTTGCGGGCCTGCCGGCAAGAAGAACTTGTCAGCCTTAATTGCGTACGTGCTCATATGCACTCCTTGCTTCTAAAGCAGTTGACTGTAGTGATGCTTATACCCAGCTCACGGAAAACAAAAAGCGCCCGCCCGCCGTTATGAGCGGACGGGCGCCCTTACAGGGGGACGCGATTAAGCGGTGAAGGGGTGAATCGTCACGCCCTTAACCACGCGGTTGACCGTGCCGGTGGGGCTCGGCGTATCGGGCGTGTTGCCCACGCGCACGGAGTTGAGCAGGCTGATAGCCTGGGCAAACATCACGAACGGCAGAGCAAGGTAGCCCTCGGGAAGTGCCTCGTAGCCCTTAAAGGTGAAGGACTCACCCTCGTAGACGGTAACGCCATCCTGCTGAACGGCAACGGTGTGCTGAGCAATCTTGTCGCCACCGATCTCGTTGAGGATGTCGATGTCGTACTGACGGGTGTAGGCGTCGTTGTTGACGAACACGAAGACGAGCGTCTTATCGTCGACGAAGGACTTAGGTCCGTGACGATAGCCCATGGAGGTGTCGTAGGAAGTAGCGACCAGACCGTGAGCGAGCTCGAGAATCTTGAGCTGGCTCTCCTGAGCAAGGCCACCGAAGGAGCCAGAACCCAAGTAGGTCACGCGGTTGAAGTCGCCAGCCAGGTAATCGGCGATCTCGGGCTCACGGGAGATGACCTCCTCGCCCATCTTGGCGATGGTCTCGACCCACTCGGCCTTCTGCTCGTCAGAGGCAGTGTCGAAAATAAGGGTGGAGAGCAGGGTCATGCAGGTGTAGGAACCGGTCATGGCGAAGCCCTTGTCGTTGGCGCGCGGGATGAGCAGCGTCAGCGCATTGGGATCATCGGCAGACTCGACGGCGAGCTTGCCCTCGGGAGCGCAGGTGATGTTGAGGAACTTGACGTTGTGGACGAGCTCCTTGGCAACGGCAACGGCGGCAAGGCTCTCGGGGCTGTTGCCAGAGCGGGCAAAGGAAACCACGAGGGTGGGATCCTCGGCGCGCAGGAAGTCACGCGGAGCGCTCACGATGTCGGTCGTGGCGATGGGCTTAAAGTCGTAGAGATCAGTGTTGCCAGCGTGACGCAGGTACGGAGCGCAGGTATCGCCAACGTAGTCGGACGTACCGGCACCGGTGAAGACAACGGACAGACGGCCCTCGCCCATAGCGCGAGCCTCGGCCAGGAAGGCCTCGATGGCCTCCTTGTTCTCGCGATAGATGTTGAGCGTATCACGCCAAAGGTCGGGCTGCTGAGCAATCTCGGCCGTGGTGATCTGGGCGCCGAGCTCGGTGAGCTCCTCGACACTCTTCTCGAACATTTCTAATACCTCTCTCTAGAAGTAATCCTCTGACGTGCAATTATACACTTCGGTTGGTTATCTGGTAGTAACCAGTTAAATGCAAAGAATCACCATATGGAAACGATGCGAGCACTAGTTACTGCGCTGGTGGTAAACCTTGTATTTAAACTGATCGGCACGAGCAACCGAGAGTGTGTACTCCACTACCTCGTTTGACTCGTTATACGTAGTCCTGACCAAATCGAGCACAGGCGAGCCCTCGACAATTCCCAAAAGGTGGGCATCGGTGGGACGGGCTATGCTCGCATAGAACTCCTCTTCGGCCACGCGAATCTTTTGCTGAAAGTCCTGCTCAATCACATCGTAAAGCGGCTTACGCTCCAGCAGCGGTCGCTTTAGGGACAGAAATTGACGAACCGGTAGATAGCTGCGTTCGACCATCATGGGCATGTTGTCGGCAGAGCGAAGGCGCTTGAGCTTAAAAATGCGATCACCGATGCGCAATCCCATATGCTCGGCCAGATTCTTATCGGCCTCCATCTCGCAAAACTCGAGAATCGTGGTCTCGGGTTCTCGACCCATCGCGCGCATCTGCTCGGTAAAGCTGTAGGACTGCATAAGATTGGTTGCTTTTGCCGAACGGTCGGTCACAAAGGTACCGCGACCGTGCTGCCGAACCACCAGTCCTAAACGCTCCAGTTCCTGCAGAGCCAGGCGTACCGTAGTGCGCGAGAGACCATAGCGCTCCGAAAGTTCGCGCTCGGAAGGAATCATGTCACCGGCGCGATATTCATGGTCAATCTTTTCGGTCAGAATATCGACCAGCTGATCGTACAGCGGTTGCTTACGCGCTCCGATCGCCATCCTATCCTCCCTTTTGCTCGAATTCGGCTAACTACCTAGGGTGTTATGCATTATCTGTCTGCCACACCCGAATCATTAAGAAAACAAAAGCCGCGCGCTCTTTCGAGCACGCGGCTTTTAACATACACATGGCTTAAGGGGTCGGGGTGTGAGCCGCGTAGGGACACACCCCTCAAGCTAGAGCCTTACCAGATGCTCGGCCAGAGACCAAGCGGGCCAGCGCCCAGGATGCCAAGGACGAAGAGCAGGAGAATGCCCTTGGTCGGGGTCCAGCTGTGCTTAGCGAACATGTAGTAAAGCAGCAGCGTAAGCATAAGCGGGACGAGCTTCGGGACGATGGTGTTGAGGGTGTCGGCAACAGAGAAGTTGACCGGATCCTCGGTGACGGTGCCGTAGGTAACGGACTCCATGCCGTTGCCCAGATCGGTGACGCCGCACTCGACAGCGTTGCCGTCGGCATCGGAAGCGGTAAGGGCGTTGCCGTCCTTATCGGTCATGGCGATGGTACCGGCCTCAGCGGTCTCGGTATCGATGCCCTCCATACCGGTGAAGTTCTCGGCCTCCTTCTCGGAGACGATCACGGTAGTAGCGGAGAGGCCACGGGTGGTGCCGTTGGGGATCTGGAGGTTGATCTGGGTGCCACCCATGGTGACGACCAGGCAACCGACGACGAAGACGCCCATGATGGAAGCGGCACGCGTGAAGGCCTGCATGTTGGCGGTCAGAGCGTCAATAGCGCTGGTGCCAAGCTTGTAGGACCAGTTCATGAGCCAGAAGCGCAGAGCGAACTGGACGACGTTGAAGATCACCAGGAAGATGATCGGTGCAGCGGCGTTGCCGTTGATGGCCATGTTGGAGGTGATGCCGGCCGTGATAGGCACGAGCGTCAGCCAGAACAGGGCGTCACCGATACCACCGAGCGGGCCCATTGCGGCGACGCGGACGGCGCGGATCGTGGGGATGTCAACCTTGTTCTGCTCGAGCGAAAGCACGATGCCCATAACAAAGGTGACAAGGAACGGGTGGGTGTTGAAGAACTCCAGGTTGTGGCTCATGGAAGCCGCGAGGTCGTTCTTGTTGGTGTGGATCTTCTCCAGACCGGGGATGATGGAGTAGAGCCAGCCAGCGGCCTGCATGCGCTCGTAGTTGAACGATGCCTGCAGGAAGCAGGAGCGCCAAGCCATCTTGTTGAGGGTCTTCTGGTCGAGCTGCGGAGCAGGAGTGAGATCCTCGTAGTGCTCCGGGATCACATACTCATTAGATGCCATCTTCGAAGTCACCTCCGTCAGAAACAGCTGCACCCTTCAGCTCGGTCTGCTGCTGGAAGTCCCAGAAAGCGATGCCGAAGCCGATGAGAGCGAGGATGAGCAGAGCAGGGGTTGCCAGCGAATCGTTGGCAACGGTGATGAGCGCGAGGCCAAAGCCCATGAGGAAGAAGCCCCACATATCGCGGTTCATCATAACCTTGAGCAGGACGGCGAAGCCGACGAAGCGCATCATGCCGCCTGCAGCGGACAGACCGGTCTGCAGCCAAGTCGGGATGGCAGAAGCGATGGTCTGACCGATGGTAGCGCCAGCGATGAAGAACAGGGTGACGACGACAGCGAAGATCAGGCCGAGCAGAGCCATGGCGAAGTAGTTCAGGCGCTCGATGCCCTTGGTGTCCGCGTTGTGAGCCATGTTATCGGCCGTGGACATAAGCGGGGACATAAGCGTGAAGACCAGGGTAACGCCAAGCTGGCCAAGCAGGGCGAACGGAATGGCGAGGCCGACTGCCGCGTTGGGCTCGAGGCCCGTGGCGATAGCGAGAATGGCTGCCATGATGCCGCCGATGACGGCGTTAGGCGGCTGAGCGCCTCCGATCGGCATGTTGCCGATCGTCATGAGCTGATAGGTACCACCCACGAGAAGACCGGTGTTGAGGTCGCCAAGGATAAGACCGATGACGGCGCCGGTGACGATGGGCTGATAGAGAGACTCGAGGAAGTCAAACTGGTCGATTGCCGCGATGAACGTGACGACGAAGACCAGAGCGATCTGGATGATCGAGTATTCCATCTTGCTCCTCCTTTCAAAATGTATGTACGCACTTTGGATTTCACGTACAGAACGTCAGGGTTTCACTCCTGACAACGTGGATCACGAGGATTACGAGAAGAGCTTGCTCGTGTCCTCAACAGGCGTGCTCGGAACGCGCCTGATCTCCAACTCCACCCCCAATTCCTGCAGCTCTTTAAACGCAGCGACATCCTCGTCGTTAACTGCGACGGAGGTGGCGACTTGGCGCTTTCCTTCCGACATGTGCATGTTGCCGATGTTTACCTTCTTTATAGGCACACCGCCCTTGACGAGCGTAAGCACGTCTTCCGGTGTTTCGGCCACGATGAAGATCTTCTGGCGCGGGCTCGCCTTGCCAATGACGTCGATGGTCTTCTGCAGAGAGAAGAAACGCGTAGCGACGCCGGCGGGAGCGGCCATCTTCATGAGGTTCTGGCGCATGGTGTTGGACGCCACGTCGTCGTTGGCGACGAGGATGAGGTTGGAGCCCAGGGTGGAGTTCCACTGGGTGGCAACCTGACCATGAACCAGTCGGTTATCGATGCGGGTAAGAAGAATGTTGGGTTCTGCCATGTTGATCAGCTTCCTTTCGTTATTTGCTGACGACAGTTACTTGATCTCCTGAATCGCGTAACGCGAAACATCTACGACGGCTCCGGATCGGACTTTGATCTGGACCTTCTCGCCTTCGATGCCTTTGACGGTTCCGTAGATACCGCCGGCGAAAAGAACCTCTTGACCCGGCTTGAGCTCGGTGTGCAGCTCCTTGAAGTACTTCTGCTTCTTCTTCATGTTGATTTGCGACCAGATGGTGTAAATCAAGCCCATGATGACAAGCAGGCCTAAAAGGGCGACCGAGGAGCTCAGGACGTTGGCTCCGAAATCGGCCATTAGATGCCGTCCTCGTCGCCGAAGATATCCTCTTCCTCGGAGCCGGCAACGGATGCGACCGTCTGGGCGGTGACGCCCGTCTGGCCAACGGTCACGGCCTGCTCGCCAAGCTCGGCGAGCGTGGCATTGCCGCGGAGGAACAGAAGCTCAATAACCATGGGAAGGTTGGTGCCAGTCAGAACCTCGACGTTGTCGACATCCTGGGCAATCATCATCGACTGGTTGAACGGGGTGCCGCCAAGCAGGTCGGTAAAGACGAGCACGCCATCGCACTCCTCGCGCATGGCGGTAATAGCGGCGCGGAGATCCTCACCGTAGGATGCGGCCTGGTCGCCCTCAAAAGGAACGACGGTAAAAGCAGGCTGGTCGCCGGCAACCATCGCGATAGCGCTTGCAAGGCCGGGTGCGAACTGTCCATGACCGGTAAGAATAAAGCCAACCATTCAAATTTCCCTTCCGAAGGTGTGTACAATCTGAGTCCGATGATTTTCGGAAGCCAGCGGGCGCTCGCCCTTAAAGCTTCTTGGAAAGCGTTCTTTAAAGACCAGTGGTTTCTAAACTGGTAGTAACCACGTGACGTGTTGTTGTCACTATATCACCCCAGAAGAGGCCGCTTCCGTTGATTCATACGGTAAAACGTTTTTGCACCGTTCACGGTGATAAATCGACCGTTTACCGGTCGTTAACACTTCTACCTGCGGTTTTGAAACCGTTTCGAAATGCTTTGGCAAAAGATCGGATCTTTTCCTGCGTCTAAACAACGCAGGGCGGCTAAAAATAGCGTGAAGAAAAATTGCAGGTCATTGTGAAGATGTGTGAATTGGTCTTTTTGACTTAATACCAGTTAGAACCAGTTTTGAGATTATCGGTGAACGGTAGTTTTCAACCGCTCACCGGTTACTTGCAATCGTTTGCAGTTGTTTTCCCAGATGAATTAGGGAAACACAATGGAGCGCTTGCGCGGGCGCGAGGCCTACCCCAGTGGTTTCGGCAGCAAAAAGCCCGCTAGAACGTTGTCCGTTCTAGCGGGCTAAATCAGGCAGATCGGCTAACGCGCAGTAGTGCAGGCAAACCTTACGCAAACAGGCCGTAGATGCTGATGTTGGCCTTGGCGTAGAGGCCGTTAGCATACTCGGTCCACTTGGAGCTGGCGCTCGAAGCCTGCGAAGAATACTGCTGGTAGGCGGTGTAATAGGCGGTCATGGCCTGCTTATAGGTCGCACTATCGGCCGTAAAGGCATCGTCGGCAAAGGCCTTGGCATAGGTGCTGTCGGCGTCCTTCCAAGTGCCCTTCTCGCTATCCCACTCGTCACCGGCAAGGTTGATGATGTAGTCGGCGTAGTCCTTGCTCGCGGTCTCCTCGTTGCCGTCAGCAGGCTCGGTCGGAGCGGTCGGCATGCTTGCGGAGCTATCGCCCACCTTCTTCTTGTAGAGCTTCTGCAGCGTCGCAGACTGGCGGACGATCTGCTTGGCCTGATCCTTGGACACGCCGTACTGCGTGGCCATGGTCTTGTAGTCGGAGGTACCGATGGAATCCTCGGCGTACTGCTTCATTTCCTTGGAAGAGACGGTAATGCCCTCGTCCTCGGCAGCGTCCAGCAGAATCTGGTTGCGCACGTAGGACAGGATAACGTCGGCAGACGGAGCGGTGTAGTTGCCGTCGTCGTTCTTGACGGTGTCGAGGCTATACTGGCTCTCGATGGCCTCACGCGCGGTGATGTCGCTCTTCTTGCCGTTGTAGCTATAGCTTGCCACGGTCGAATCGAGCTGGTCCTCGGTCAGGGTCGCCGAGCCGACGCCCTTGCCGCCAAAACCGCCATTGCCGATAAAGAAGCCGACCACGGCAGCGATCACGACGGCGACCACAAAGGCGGCAATCATCGTCTTCTTGTGCTTGCAAGCGTGGTCGTCCAAGTCGGAGTCGTTGTCCTCATCCTGCTCCTCGGGCATCAGATTCTCGTCAGCAGCATCCGCGGCAATCTGAGCCTCCAGACGGGCGTCCTCCTCCTCGGCCGTCGTACCGGCAGCAATGTGCTCGGCAGACGTACCGGCGACCAGGTCGATCTTCTCGTCCTCGTCACCGTCGGGGCCTTCGCCGCGCTCGATGATCTGGATGCCGTCGATCTCGTCCTTCTCGTCCTTCTTTTGAATCAGACCCATATCGGTTACTCCTTGTTAGGAAACATAGTCCTCAATAGAATACGCCCGACAGAGCGCCGGGCGTATTGATTCTTAGGTTATACGCAAACACTTAAGTACTATTTAGGCGTTTGCAGCGTGCCTACCTTAGGCCAGGTGCGCGATAACGGCATCGGCAAAGGCCTGCGTGCCCACGGCGCCCTCGACGGAACCGGTCTGGGCACGGCGCACGTCACCGGTAACCTGCTCGCCCTCGTCGAGCGTGGCAGATACGGCGGCGCGAATGCGATTGGCAGCGTCGTTCTCGCCCAGGTGATCGAGCATCATCGCAGCAGAAAGGATCTCGGCCGTGGGGTTGGCGATATCCTGGCCAGCGATATCGGGCGCGGAGCCGTGCGTTGCCTCGAAGATGGCGCAGTCGGCACCGATGTTGGAGCCGGGGGCCATCCCTAAGCCACCCACCAGGCCGGCGCACAGGTCGCTCACGATGTCGCCGTACAGGTTGGGTAGCACCAGGACATCAAAGTCGTTGGGGTTTTGGACCAGGCCCATGCAGGTGGCGTCGACGATCTTGTCGTTGAACTCGATATCGGGATAGTTGGCGGCCACCTCGCGCGCAACGCGCAGGAACAGGCCGTCAGTCGCTTTCATGATGTTTGCCTTGTGTACGGCCGTCACCTTTTTGCGGCCGCAACGGCGGGCGTACTCAAAGGCGTACTCCACAATACGGCGGCTCTTGGCGATGGAGATCGGCTTGATCGAGATGGCGGAATCGGCGGCGAAGGTCTTCTGACCCGACCGCTCGACAAGCTGCGAGAGCTCCTCGACCTCGGCAGCGTCCTCATCGAACTCGATGCCGGCGTAGAGGTCCTCGGTATTCTCACGCACGATGACCAGGTCGACGTCGCGGAAACGCGAGCCGTCGCCCGGCTGCGACAGGCAGGGGCGCACGCAGGCGTACAGGTCGAAGTGCTAGCGCAGGGCGACGTTAACGCTGCGGAAACCCGTGCCGACCGGCGTGGTGATGGGACCCTTGATGGCAACCTTGGTCTCGGCGACCGCATCGAGCACGTGCTGGGGCAGTGGCGTGCCAAACTCGTCCATGACGCCGGCACCGGCCTCCTGGACATTCCAATTGATCTGGACACCGGTGGCCTCGACCACGCGGCGCATGGCCTGCGTAATCTCGGGACCGATACCGTCACCGGGAATCAGGACTACATCGTGCGCCATAATCTGTTACTCCTCGTTTTCGGCGTCGTCAGATTTTTTAACGCTAGCACGCTTCTTCTTTTTGGAGAGATCAAGGTCAAAGCGTTTAACAAGCATTTCGCAAATCTCGCTCGAACGGGCCTTGAGATAGCTGCCCTTGCCGTTCTCGGCATCGAACTTAAGGCGCAGCGCAAGCTTCTCGGCGACCTCGGCGTCGATCTCGCCCTGGCCAAACTCGTACAGGCAACCGAGCATGTCGCGATACTCGAGGTCGCCGTGGTAGCACTGAATGGCCTCGTCCAGGATGGGCCAAGCCTCGCGCGAACGCTCGACGCTCGTGGCGCCCCACACGCACAGCAGGCGGAAGGCGGCATAGCGCAGCGTGGAGGAAATCTCGTCGAACAGTGCGGTCTCGGCGCCCTCAAAGGCATCGCCCAGCTGCTCGGGACAGGTGGTGGCAAGCGCCGTCAGGGCATCGAGGGCCTCCCAGCGGGTCTGAGCCTCGGGGCGGTCGAGCGCCTCGATCAGCGCGGGGACGCAGGGCACGACGCGCTGCGGATCGCGCTCGGCGAGCAGGTGCAGCACACGGGCGGCAAACTGGCGGATGCGGCGCGTGGGGCAGCCGAGCTCCTGGACCAGACGGTCGACGGCATTCTCGTTCTCCTCTGCCAGCTGAAGCTGTGCCAGCTCCTCGTCGGTGAGCTGTTCGTCTTTGTTTTCTGCCATAGTTACCTCTTTTTACTATTTCTTAGCGTGCTTGCCAGCACCCTTGCTGTCATCGGTGACCGAGATGAGCTGTCGGTCGGCAGCGCCATTACGACGCGCACGGCGGCGTTCCTCGGCATCGCCCGCGTCGGCGGCGGCGCGATGAGCCTTGTTGACGTTAAAGACCTCGTCGTGCTTGCGCCACGGACCGACGGACTCGCCAAAGCTCATCTTAAGACCGGCGATAAAGCCGCCGAGCCAGCCGATCGGCGCAAACTGCACCAGCGGGAACAGCGAGAACACCCAGGTCAGTAGGACGACTGCCGCCGCTCCTGCAAAATTGGCAATCCAGTAGTCGCGCTTGGTGATCACGCGCTTTTCGCACGCCCACTGGCCGCACAAAAAGCCAATGTAGATCGCAAAGAGAAAGAGCGCCAGCGCAAGCACCACGAACGTCCAGCTCATGGGCGCTACTCCCCGTGATGGTGGCCGCAGCAGCACTCATGGCCGTCGTCATGGCCGTGGCCGCCGCAGCACTCGTGGTCCTCGCCGTGATGGTGACCGCAACCGCACTCGTGATCGTCGCCATGCTCGCCGCAACCACAGCCCTCCTCGTGAGCACCGTGCTCCTCGGGACGATACTGCGACCAGTCCAGACCGGCGGCGATGGCGTCGGCCTCCTCCTTGTAGAGGACCGTGATGGCCTGGGTGCCCAGCTTGGCGCCACCGATGGCGTCGAGCATGTCATAGAGCGTAAAGGCCACGTCGGCGCCGGGCAGCGCGAGCTCGCGGTCGTCGGCGTAGGCGAGCGCCAGACGCAGGTCCTTGATGAAGTGCTCGACCATAAAGCCGGGCTTGTAGTCGCCGTCGAGCGCCTTGGGCGCCAGGCTCTCCATGGCGCCGGACTTACCGGTGCCGCCCAGGATCATCTGTCGGGTCTTCTCCACGTCAAGGCCGCTCAGCTCGGCAAATGCCATGGCGTCTGCCATGCCAACCATGCAGGCGCCCAGCGACACCTGGTTGGCGAGCTTGGCAGCCTGGCCCTTGCCGGCGCCGTCGAAGCAGCAGATGGTTGCCGCAAAGGTGGCAAGGATGTCGCGGACCGGCGCGATGTCGTTCTCGGTAGCGCCCACGATAGCCGTGAGCGTACCGGCGATAGCGCCCGACTCGCCGCCGGTGACGGGGCAGTCAAACGCCATGCGACCAGAAACCTGGGCGGCCTCGGCAATGTCACGGGCGAGCTCGGGCGAGCTCGTGGTGAGGTCGATCAAGACCGCGCCGGGCTTAGTGCACGCGAGCAGGCCGTCGCCCGCCAGGTAGAGCTCCTCGACCTCGGAGGGATAGCCCACCATGGTAAAGACGACGTCGGCGTTCGCCACGGCATCTGCCGGCGTATCGGCCCAGACAGCGCCGCGCTCGATAAGCGCGGCGGCCTTGGACTTGGTGCGGTTGTTGACCGTGACGGGATAGCCGGCATCCAGGATGTGGCCGGCGATGGGGGCACCCATGATTCCGGTGCCGATAAATGCGACGGAGAGCTTGTTTGCCATGAAACCTTTCCTTTTGGGTTGGGTGTTGTTACCAGGGTGAATACTCAGTGCCAGCGCTTGGGCTGTGAGTCGAGGGCGATAACGGACGCAGCGCTTGCCTACTGACCGCGCACGCGGCGGGCGATACGGTCGGAAAGCGACGCCTTGTCGGCGCGGTTCTTACCCCAAAACGCGCAGCCCACCATGCCGGGGCCCACGTGCGAGCCGATGGTGGGACCCACGGAGCCGCGAATGATCGTGACGTCGGCGCAACCCTCCTCCTTGCGGATGGCAGCTTCGAGCCAGTCGCCGTCCTTCTCGGCATCGGCCGTCATGATGGCGATGGGCATGGTGCGATCGGGCACGTAGTTCTCGCGGAACGACTTGAGGATGGACTTGAGCGCCTTCTTGCGGCCGCGGTTGACGCCGATCAGCGACAGCGAGCCGGCAAGGTCGTAGGAGAGCTCGGGCTTGACATCGAGCTTTGCCGTGAGCTGTGCCGCCGCGGGCGGAATGCGGCCACCGGCAGCCAGTGCGTCGAAGCTCTCGAGCGTAAAGTAACCGTGGACGTAGGTCTTTGCCTCGTTTGCCCAATCGACCAGCTGCTTGGCGGTCAGTCCCGCCGAACGCTGGCGCACGGCCTCGAGCGCCAAGAGCGCGCCGGTCGCACAGGGCAGAGCGTTGTCGACCACGTACAGCTCAAAATCGGGATACTCGGCGCGCACGGCGTCCGCCGCCTGGCACGCGGAGTTGTAGCTCGACGACAGCGCCGAGGTAAAGCACAGGTAGACCGTGGGCGTGCCCTCCTTGGCACACTCGGTAAAGAACTCGATATAGCGACCGAGCGACACGGCGGAGGTAGACACGCGAGCGCCGGCGCGCATGCGGTCGTAGAACTCCTTAGGGCTCATGCTCGACCAGATATCGTCCGTGCGCTCCTCGCCATCGATGATAAAGGGGAAGCCCAAGATATCGACATCGAGGTTCGCGGCGACCTCGGGGCTAAAGTCGCAGCAGGTATCGACGACGATGCGGCTGCGGTCAGAATGGCCGGTAGATGCAGCCTTGTCCATCAAAGCGACTCCTTACGTAAAAAGGCGGCCATCCGCATGGGATGG
>OCHJ01001392.1_pt1 | contig 18511 bp, 22 predicted proteins | sample 1538381 | NCBI WGS metagenome assembly OCHJ01 (sample SAMN04571688, study PRJEB22368) | human gut metagenome | biome: human gut; material: stool | host: Homo sapiens | place: Luxembourg | collected 2012-06-29 | reverse complement strand
CGAGAAAAGGATAAATAATAAAACGATATTCATCTATGTATTTTTGAGTGTGCTTAATTAATTAAATACACTATAATTTTCTAGTGACGATGACATTTAGGGTAATACCTGTTCCCATTCCGAACACAGAAGTCAAGCCTAAATGTGCCGAAAATACTTACGGGTTACCCTGTTGGGAAGATAGGTTGTTGCTAGATTTTTTTATTTTATATTTGTAAAAGTAGAAATTAAGAATTTATAAGGAACTCCTAATTTGTGCTTTTATTTTTTTGTTTATAATGATATAATTAGATTGTTATAAAAATTATTAAGTAATATGTATCATATAAAAAATACAAACATAAAATATTAAGATTAATAAATAGAATAGGAGGAATTTTATGAGTAAACAAATGTGGAAATCAGGTACTTTTTTATATCCAATACCTGCAGTAATGGTAAGTTGTGGAACCATGGAAAAATCAAATATTATAACAGTTGCATGGACAGGAATATTAAATACTGATCCAGCTATGGTATATATATCTGTTAGACCTTCAAGATATTCATATAATTTAATAAAAGAGCAAGGAGAATTTGTAATAAATTTAACTACAAAAGATTTAGTAAAAGCAACTGATTGGTGTGGAGTACGAAGTGGAGCACAATATGATAAATTTAAAGAAATGAATTTACACAAAGAAAAAGCAAATTTTGTACAATGTCCAATGATAAAAGAAAGTCCAGTTTCAGTGGAATGTAAGGTAAAAGAAATTAGAGAATTAGGTTCACATCATATGTTTGTTGCAGATGTTTTAGCAATAAATGCTGATGAAAAATTTATAGATGAAAAAGGAGCATTTGATATATCTAAATGTGATTTAATTAGTTACTTAAATGGACATTATTATGAAACAGGAAAACAATTAGGAAAATTTGGCTTTTCAGTTCAAAAAAAGAAAAAGTAAAAATAGCTTCAATTTGAAGCTATTTTTACATGGGGGTAGTTAATCTAAAAACAAATTTCTAAAATCCCACGCACATGTTAAATTTTGTGAGGAGATTATAGAATTCAGAAATTGCTCTATTGGACAATAATAAACAAAATTGTTTTTTGCAAATTCACTATCCAATACAATTGCAAACTCTTTATCAATTCCTACTAATAATACATATCTATTGGTTGATTCATTAGAATCATCTAGATAGATTGTATCATTTACCAATACTGGAACAGGAACACCTAGTTCAAGATTTCTAAAAATATCTAATATGTCCCATATTCTAGTTAGTTGATACTTTTTGGTTGTTTTATCTGAAAAGTTTTCAATAATAGTATCCAAAAAAATTTCAGGATTTTTTGCTTTATTATAGTTATGTTGATAGAAAACTTTAGAAATATCTGTAGGTGATATAAAAACATTATCACAATACAGGAATAAACAGCAAATAGTAAAAACTAGAGAAAAATATGTAGTACTGTCTAAAATTGAAATTATTTCAGTTTTTAAATTATATAAACTAGAAAATATGTTAGAACTTATAAAATATAAGGTTTTTGAAAGTAAATCTGTTTTTCTAATTTTATATAATTTGTGACTAGCTAAAAAGTTCCGAATAGTAAGTTCCAAAGAAACACTAGCCCTTTCACAAAAATTTTGTTCTTTAGGTGAAATTATACAATCTGGAAAATTTTCTAAGTTTGATATATTCATTTTGCCCTCCTTAAGAAAATAAAAATGTTAAAAAGTTACAGTATTAACCCCCTATTTATACTATGTTTTTAGAACATAATTCAATTATAGCACAAAGGTTACATAAATACAAGAAATACTGAATAATTATATAATATAAAAATAAGAAAAAATATGTAAAAATCAATAGAAATTAAGGCAAAAGCATTGACACACAAACAAAAAGGTGATAAAATAGTCAAGCATATGTTATTACGGATATATGTTCACATCGTTTAAAAAAGTAAAGGTAAAAAATACGGAGGTGTTATTAATGGCAGCAAAAGGACCAAGAGAAAACATAACATTAGAATGTACAGAATGTAAAAGAAGAAATTATACAACTTCAAAAAACAAGAGAAACAATACAGATAGATTAGAAATTGTTAAATATTGTAAATACTGTAAAAAACGTACAACACATAAAGAGACAAAATAGTAATAAGGCTATTTTAAGGAGGAAATAAAATGGCTAAAAAAGAAAATAAAAGTGCCAAAAAAGAAAACAGTAAAAACAAAAAAAGTTTTTTTAAAGACTTTAAAGCCGAATTGAAAAAAGTGGTTTGGCCAACACCAAAACAATTATTCAACAATACAGTAGTTGTAATTACTATAGTATTAGTTGTAGCTGCAATCGTTTTTGTATTAGATGTAGCATTTGAATCTTTAAATAAACATGGAGTTGAAAAAATAAAATCTTCTATAACAACATTAAATGAAACAAATTCTAATAAGACAACAGAAGAAACAAATACAAATAATAATTCAACTTCAAGTGAAGAAACTAGTAAGAATACAAACTCAGACAGTAAAGCAAACAGTGAAGAAACAAATGTTGAAAACAGCCAAAAAAATACAGAACAAGAAAATACAGAACAAGAAAATGCAGAATAAAAAGAATTAAAGGAGGCTAAAACAAATGTCTCAAAAAGATTATGATAATGTACCTAGATGGTATGTAATTCACACTTATTCAGGATATGAAAACAAAGTAAAAACAGACCTTGAAAAAACAATTAAAAATAGAGAGTTAGAAGATTACTTTTTTGATATAATTGTTCCAATGGAAGAACAAATAGAAATTAAGGATGGAAAAAGAAAAACTAATTTAAAAAAAGTTTTTCCAGGATATGTTTTAATTAAAATGATTGTAACTGAACAATCTTGGTATATAGTAAGAAATACAAGAGGAGTTACAGGATTTGTAGGTTCTGGAACAGATCCTATTCCATTAACTGAAGAAGAAATCAGAAATATGGGATTTGAAGATATACCTATTAATGTTGATTATGAAGTAAGTGAACAAGTTCAAATAATGAATGGAGCATTTGAAGGCTTTGTGGGTACAGTACAAGAAATTAATAAAGAAAAACACAAAGTAAAAGTTCTAGTTTCTATGTTTGGTAGAGAAACACCAGTGGAATTAGAATTTTCTCAAGTACAAAAAGTGAAATAATTAAAGGAGGAATCATAAAATGGCAGAAAAAGAAATTTCAAACCTTATTAAATTACAAATTGAAGCAGGAAAAGCAACACCAGCTCCACCAGTAGGACCAGCTTTAGGTTCAAGTGGTGTAAACATCATGCAATTTGTTAAAGAATTTAATGATAGAACAGCCAACCAACCTGGAATGATCATACCAGTTGTTATAACAGTTTACAAAGATAAATCTTTTGATTTTATAACAAAAGTTCCACCAGTAGCTGTATTAATTAGAAAAGCAATTAAAATTGAAAAAGGTTCAGGAAAACCAAACAAAGATAAAGTTGGAAAAATAACAAAAGCTCAAGTTAAAGAAATTGCTGAGCAAAAAATGCCTGACTTAAATGCAGCATCAATTGAAACAGCTATGACAATGGTAGAAGGAACAGCTAGATCAATGGGTGTAGTTGTAGTAGACTAGTTTATAATTTAAAGAATAATACTTTTATAAAAAGTATTGTTGTAAATTAATAATAAAAAATTGGGAGAGTAAAACTCGATAATACCAAAGGAGGATTTTAAAATGAAAACATCAAAAAGATATGCAGAAAGTGCAAAATTAGTTGATAAAAACAAACAATATGAAATTAAAGAAGCATTAGAATTAATCGAAAAAATGCCAAAAACAAAATTTGACCAAACAGTTGAATTACATGTAAAATTAGGTGTTGATTCTAAACATGCTGATCAACAAGTTAGAGGTACAGTTGTACTTCCAAATGGTACAGGTAAAACACAAAAAGTTTTAGTATTTGCTAAAGGACCAAAAGCAGAAGAAGCTGAAAAAGCTGGAGCTGACTTTGTTGGAGCAGAAGAATTAATACCAAGAATCCAAAATGATGGATGGTTTGACTATGATGTAGTTGTAGCAACACCAGATATGATGGGTGTTGTTGGTAGATTAGGTAAAGTATTAGGACCAAAAGGATTAATGCCAAACCCTAAATCAGGAACAGTTACAATGGATGTAACAAAAGCTATAAATGAAATTAAATCTGGTAAAGTAGAATATAGATTAGATAAAAATAACATTATTCACTTAGGATTTGGTAAAGTTTCATTTGGTGCTGAAAAATTAGCTGAAAATTATGATGTTATTATGAATGCAATTATAAAAGCTAAACCAGCAGCAGCTAAAGGTCAATATGTAAAAAGTATATCAGTTTCTACATCAATGGGACCTGGAATATTTGTTGGATAATCAATTAATAAAAATTTAATAAAGCCAAAGACAGTAGGCAAATGTAAGTCCTACCTAGGTAAAAGTGAATTTATAAAATATACTAATATAAATTATAATACACTCTTTTGCCTGGGAGAAGGGCAAGAGAGTGTTATTTATTTTATAATAATAGGTTTTCCTATTATAAATATCATTAAAGATATAATTTAGGAGGTGAAAAAATAAATGGCAAGTGAAAAATCATTAAACAAAAAGAAAGCAGAAGTAGCAGAATTAGCAGAAAAAATGAAAGAAGCTAAACTAATACTTTTAACAGGATACAGAGGAATTAATGTTGTTGATGATACAGAATTAAGAAAAGAATTAAGAGGAACAGAATCAACATGTGCTGTTATTAAAAACAATATTGTAGGAAGAGCATTAAAAGAAAATGGATATGATGAATTAGGAGATTCTTTAGAAGGACCTACAGCAGTAATCATGAACAATGATGAATACTTAGATGCTTCAAAAGTTATCTACAACTTCATGAAAACACATGACTTTTATCAAATTAAAGGTGGAGTAATTGAAGGAAAAGTAATGACAGCAGACGAAATCATTACTCTTGCAAAATTACCATCAAGAGAAGATTTACTATCTATGCTTGCTGGTGCATTACTTGCAAATATATCAAAAGTAGCAGTAGCATTAAACGAAGTAAAGAAACAAAAAGAAGAAGCTGGAGAAAAAGTTACAGTTTCAGTTGAAGCAGAAGCAACTACTGAAGAAGCTAAAACAGAAACAGCTGAACAACCAGCAGAAGCAGAATAATTTATTTTGCAAATATATTTAGAATAAATTTATAACAAAAATGAAAGTAAAACTTTCAAATAGAAATTCAAAAAAATTTAAAACTTTGTTTTAAATAAGAATTTCAACAAAAAATTAAAATAAAAATTAGGAGGATTTTAAAATGGAAAAAATAGAAAAATTAATCGAAGAAATCGATAGCTTAACAGTTGTTGAATTAAATGATTTAGTAAAAGCTATTGAAGAAAAATATGGAGTATCAGCAGTAGCTGCAGCAGCACCTGCAGCAGCTGGAGCAGCTGGAGCTGCAGAAGAAAAAACATCTTTTAATGTTGTATTAAAAGAAGCTGGAGATCAAAAAATCAAAGTTATCAAAGTAGTTAGAGATGCTACAGGATTAGGATTAAAAGAAGCTAAAGAATTAGTAGACGGAGCTCCAAAAACAGTTAAAGAAGGAGCTAGCAAAGAAGAAGCTGAAGAATTAAAAGCTAAATTTACAGAAGTTGGAGCTGTTATTGAACTACAATAATTTAAGTCTACAAAGTAAATTAAAATGATTTTAAATTAAACATAAAATCGATAAAATACGAAAAACAAGCCATTTTGGGCTTGTTTTTTTATGTAAAAAAGTATATAATATGCACAGAAAAAATGAGAGTTAGGAGATGAACAATATGCAAGTAAGTAAAGAGGAAATTTTGCATATAGCAAATTTAGCAAATTTATACATAGAAGATAATGAAGTAGATAAATACTTAGAAAATTTACAAGATATACTAGATTTTGCTAATATAGTAAATAATGCTCCAGTAGATGGTCTAGATATCACAATAGGTGCACATGAAGCAAAAAATGTATTTAGAAAAGATGAAGTAAAAGTTTTTGGAGATTTAGAAAGTTTATTACAAAATGCACCAGATAAAGATCAAAACATGTTTAAAATACCAAAGGTTATCAATTAGATATATATAACGAATTCAATAAATATTTAATTGAAATTGGTAATAAGTTTTATATAAATATCAAAGGATAAATGCAAATAAAATATAAAACTTATTAATGCAAAATGGTGTGTTAAGGAGGAATTAAAAAGTATGAATATTACAGAATTAACAGTATGTGAATTACAAGAAAAATTAAAAAATAAAGAATTAACTGTAACAGAAATAACAAAAGCATATACAGATAGAATTGAAGAAAAAGAAAAAGATGTTCAAGCTTTTGTAACAACATTAACAGAAGAAGCTAATAAAAAAGCCCAAGAAGTTGAAGCCAAAATAAATAATGGAGAAATTACAGGAGAATTTGCAGGAATTCCAATAGGAATAAAAGATAACATTTGTACAAAAGGTGTAAAAACAACATGTAGCTCAAAAATGTTAGAAAACTTTGTGTCACCTTATGATGCAACTGTTATGGATAAATTAAATAGTGAAAATCTAATTAATTTAGGAAAATTAAATATGGATGAATTTGCAATGGGAGGTTCAACAGAATACTCTTATTTCAAGAAAACAAGAAATCCTTGGAATTTAAACAAAGTACCAGGAGGGTCTTCTGGAGGTAGTGCAGCAGCAGTTGCAGCTAGAATGGTACCTTGGGCATTAGGATCAGATACAGGAGGATCAATAAGACAACCTGCAAGCTTTTGCGGAGTAGTTGGATTAAAGCCAACATATGGATTAGTTTCAAGATATGGTTTAGTAGCATTTGCATCATCACTTGATCAAATAGGTCCAATAACAAAAGATGTAAGAGATTGTGCTACATTGTTAAACTTAATAGCAGGTCATGACGAAAAAGATACAACATCAATTGAAATTGAGAAAAAAGATTATACAAAAGCATTAAAAAATGATGTTAAAGGTTTAAAAATAGCAGTGCCAAAAGAATTCTTTGGAGAAGGAATAAATGCAGAAGTAAAAGAAACATTAGAAAAAGCTATAGAAACATACAAAGAACTAGGTGCGGAAGTAGAAGAAATATCATTAGATGTTGCCAAATATTCATTAGCTACATATTATATAATTGCATGTGCAGAAGCAAGCTCAAACTTAGGTAGATTTGATGGAATTAGATATACATACAGAACACCAGAATTTAAAAATTTAAGAGACTTATATAAAAAATCAAGAAGTGAAGGATTTGGGCCAGAAGTTAAAAGAAGAATTATTCTTGGTACATATGTATTATCTTCAGGATATTATGATGCATATTACAAAAAAGCTCAACAAGTCCGTACATTAGTTATGAACGAATTTAATAAAGTTTTTGAAAAATATGATGTTATATTAACACCAACATCACCAACAGTAGCATTTGATATCGGATCAAAATCAAATAATCCATTAGAAATGTATTTAGCAGATATTTGTACAGTATCTGTGAATATAGCAGGACTTCCAGGAATTTCAGTACCAGCAGGAGTTGACTCTCAAGGTATGCCAATAGGAATGCAATTAATAGGAAATAGTTTTTGTGAAGAAACAATCTTAAATGCAGCATATACATTTGAACAAAAAACAAAATTTAGAGAAAATTATAAACCAGAATTTAAAAAAGCTTAAATAAAACAATTGTTAAAAAGAGAGATTGTAAATAATCAAGCTAAAGGTTAATAGACAATATAAAAGAAAGGAAGAATAACATATGTCAAGAAATGATTATGAAGTAGTAATAGGACTAGAAGTCCATGCAGAACTTTCTACAAAAACAAAAATATTTTGTTCATGCCCAACAAGTTTTGGTGCAGCACCTAACACACATACTTGCCCAATTTGTATGGCAATGCCAGGAACGTTACCTGTACTTAATGAAAAAGTAGTAGAATATGCAGTAAAAGCTGGACTTGCAACAAACTGTGAAATTTCGAAAGATAGTAAAAACGATAGAAAAAACTATTTTTATCCAGACCTTCCAAAAGCTTATCAAATATCACAATTTGATAAACCACTATGTAACCATGGTTATGTAGAAATAGAAGATGACGAAGGAAACAAGAAAAAAGTTAGACTATTAAGAATCCACATAGAAGAAGATGCAGGAAAATTAAATCATGATGAATTTGCAGGAGGAAGCTTAGTTGATTTAAACAGAGCAGGTGTACCATTAATAGAAATGGTATCAGAACCAGACTTACGTAGTAGTGGAGAAGCGGAAAGATATTTAAGAAAATTAAAGTCAATTCTAGAATATATAGAAGTATCTGACTGTAAGATGCAAGAAGGTTCTTTAAGAGCAGATGTAAACGTATCTGTTCATAAACCAGGAGAACCACTTGGAACACGTACAGAAATGAAAAACATGAACTCATTTAGAAGTATCGTAAGAGGTATTGAATATGAGATAGAAAGACAAATAGATGTAATTGAAGATGGAGGAGTTGTAGAACAAGAAACTCTAAGATGGGATGATGTATCTGGAAAAACATTCCCAATGAGAGATAAAGAAGATGCACAAGATTATCGTTATTTCCCAGACCCAGACTTAGTTGCAATAAAACTTTCAAATGAATATATAGAAAATATTAAAAAGACTTTACCAGAATTACCAGAAAGTAGAAAAGAAAGATATTTAACAAAATATGGATTATCTGAAAAAGATGCAAATATTATTACATCATCAAAATATTTATCAGACTTGTTTGAACAAGCAAGTAAAATATGTAATAATCCAAAAGCTGTAAATAACTGGATTATATCTGATATATCTAGAATATTAAATGAAACAGAAATGGAACCAATACAAATACCATTTGATAGCAAACAACTAGCTAAACTAGTAATATTAATTGATAAAGGAACAATAAGTTCAAGTATTGCTAAAAAGGTATTAGTAGAGATGTTTGAACATCCAAGAGATCCAGAAGATATAATAGATGAAAAAGGATGGGTACAAATTTCAGATGAAAATGCTATAAAAGAAGTAGTATTAAAAATCTTAGAAAATAATCCTCAATCAATTGCAGATTATAAAGCAGGAAAGCAAAAAGCTTTAGGATTTTTAGTAGGACAAGCTATGAAAGAAACTAGAGGAAAAGCAAATCCACAAATGCTTAATAAGATGTTTATAGAAGAATTGAATAAATAATTAAAAAATATATTAAACTATATGCTTTATTATAGTTTAATATATTTTTTTTAATTGATTTCTTTTTTCAGTTTATCTGTAACAATACTACATATAATAAATTCAACACTAAAAATAAAACCAATTTGGAATATAAACATTCCTAAATTAAATAAAAAAGGTGAAGAAAATAAAAAATTATATGTAAGTAAAATAGATGCTGAAATTATTCCTAAGACTAAGCAAAATAATAAACCATATTTTAAAATTTTATATGTAATTATATCAAAACTATGAAATAGTTTAACAAAATAGTTAATCATAACATTGAATTCCTTTCAAATATAATACTAAATAAATATTAACATAAAATAAATACAGATACAATGGAAGCTTTAGCCAATAGATACCTAGAAAAAGTATAGATTTCAATATAGATTTAGTAAGCTTTAAACAAATATTAAAGTAATAAAAAAACAACTCTCCATATAATAGAAAGTTGTATAAAATAAAAACTATGCATAATCTTTATTTAGCCTAAGCCATTGCTGCATTTAATTTTTTTGATAAACTAGATTTTTTTCTAGCTGCTGTGTTTTTAACAATAACACCTTTTGTACAAGCTTGGTCAATTTTTTTAGTAGCTTCAGAGAATAACACTTTAGCTTCTTCAACATTACCAGCTTTAACAGCTTCATCAAATTTTCTAATAGCTGTTTTGTAAGCAGATTTTATCATATTATTTCTTAAAGTTTTCTTTTCAATTATTTTAACTCTTTTTTTAGCTGATTTAATATTTGGCATTCTAAGTTGCACCTCCTTCAAATAAGTATTACGCTATAACATATACTATATTAACATATTTTGGAGTAAATTGCAAGTAAATTTATAAATATTATTGTAATAACAAAGATTTTATGATATATTGAAACAAGAATGGAGGGATACATATGATAGCTATTGGAAGTGACCACGGAGGATATAGATTAAAAAAGGAAATTGAAAAATATTTAGAAGAAAAAGATATAGAATATAAAGACTTAGGATGCCAAAATGAGGAAACAGTTGATTATCCAGATATTGCAGAAGCGGTAGCAAAAGAAGTTCAAAATAGAAATGTAGAACAAGGAATATTAATATGCCGTTCTGGAATTGGAATGTCAATTACAGCAAATAAATTTAAAGGAATAAGATGTGCACTTTGCCATAACGAATATACTGCTAAATATGCTAGATTACACAATAATAGTAACATATTAGCAATGGGAGCAGATGATTTAACAACAAGTGAGGCAATACTTGTATTAAGAATGTGGCTTGCAACTGAATTTGAAGGTGGACGTCATGAAGAAAGAGTAAAATTAATAGAAGAAATAGAAAAACGTAATATGAAATAAGGGAGGCTAAGCTTATGTGGGGAGACGTAGCGATTGCATTTATACTAGCCTTCATAGTAGCATTTATGGCAACACCATATACTATAAAATTGGCAAAAAAGATAGGTGCAGTAGATGTTCCAAAAGACGAAAGAAGAATGCATAAAAGAGCAATGCCTAAATTTGGAGGACCAGCAGTAATACTAGGTTTTCTTGTATCAGTAATATATTTGTTAATAGTAATGAGCCTAGAAGATACAATAATTCTAAATGGACCTGAAAACTATGGAATGAAATTAATAGGGCTATTTTTAGGAATAGTAATAATAAGTATCACTTGTATAATAGATGACATCAAAACAATAAAGCCAATAGTAAAATTGTCAGGTCAATTACTTGCTGCAATTGTAGCAGTAGCATTTGGAATAAGAATAGAAAGCATTAATGTATCAATAATACAAGCACCTGAATTAGGAGAAATTTTATCAACAATTGTTACTATAGTGTGGATAGTAGGTGTAACAAATTCAATAAATTTAATTGATGGCTTAGATGGATTATCATCAGGAATATCAGTTATATCAGCTATATCATTATTAATAATATTTTTATTAAATGGTTCAGCAATGGTACCAATTATATTAATTACAGCACTAGCAGGAGCATTAGTAGGATTTTTACCATTTAACTTTGCACCAGCAAAAACATTTATTGGTGATACAGGTTCAAATTTTTTAGGATATACAATTTCAATAATTGCAATATTAGGTATGGCAAAAACATATACTTTAGCAGTTATAATATTACCACTTATAGTATTAGGATTACCAATATTTGATACATTATGGGCAATAATAAGAAGACTAATAAAAGGCAAATCAATAAAAGCAATATTTAAAGCAGACAAAGGACATTTACATCATAGAATAGTTGCAAGAGGATTTAGCCAAAAACAAGCTGTACTTATATTATATGGAATAAGTGCAACATTTGGAATATTTGCAATAATATTCTTTGATAGCGGAATATGGAAAGCATTATCATTCTTAATGATGGTAATAGTAGCTATAGGATTAGGTTATAGAAACTTCCAAGAAGAACATTCAGATGAAAATCAAAGGTATGAATGTATAGAATGTAAGTATATTTATAATCCTAAATATGGAAACGAAAAGGCAGGTATAAAACCAGGAACAGCATTTGAAGATTTGCCAGATGATTGGGTATGTCCAGTTTGTGGTGAGGGGAAGGATATGTTCCAAGAGTTACATCAATAATGGTTGAAAGATAATTACAATTTTAGAATAATGAAAAAAATCAATCGAAATTTATTTTTTGATTGATTTTTTTAATAATAAATTTAGCATAGTAAATTCCTCAGTTGTATTAAAAAATATGAAAATACTTGCACTATTAAAATGAATATGATATTATGTAAAATGACTATAAAAGAGAAAGGATCAAACAAGATGACAGATAAAATAATAAGATTTTTAGCATACAAAGGAAAAATATCTATAATATGTGCCAATACCACTGAATTAGTAGAAGAGGCAAGAAAAATACATGATTTAAGTCCAGTAGCAACAGCAGCATTTGGTAGATTACTTACAATAAGTGCAATAATGGGACAAGAAATGAAAAACAAAGAAGATAAACTAACCATACAACTAAAAGGAAATGGACCAATAGGAAGTATGTTAATAACAGCAAACAATGTGCCAGAATTAAAAGGATATGTACAAAATCCACATGTTGATTTACCATTAAATGAATTTGGAAAATTAGATGTAGGTGGAGCTGTTGGTCAAGATGGATATATAAATGTTATAAAAGATATTGGTTTAAAAGATCCATATATAGGAGTTGCACCATTAACGTCAGGAGAAATAGCAGATGACTTTACAAATTATTTTGTTAATTCAGAACAAAGACAATCTGCAGTAGCATTAGGAGTTTTAGTAGACAAAAATGGAGTAAGACAAGCAGGAGGATATTTAATTACACCAATGCCAGATGCAACAGACGAAGAAATAAGTCAAATAGAAAAATCAATATTTGAAGCTGGAGCAATATCTAAAATGTTAGATCAAAACTTAACATTATTAGAAATAGCTAAAAAAGTAACAGGTGATAAAAATGTAAAAATATTAGAAGAAAATATAACACCTGTATATAAATGTGATTGTTCAAAAGAAAAAATGAGCAAAGCATTAATAAGTATTGGAAAAAAAGACTTAGAAGATATAATAAAAGAAGATGAAAAAGCAGAATTAGTATGTCATTTTTGTAATAAGAAATATCAATTTACTAAAGAAGAATTAGAAAAATTATTAGAAGAAATAAAATAATTGATTTTTAAATGTTCGCTTGTTTTTTGCAAAGAAATGTTGTATAGTATTTAACATAGAAAAAGAGATATAAGCAGATGTGGTTTGCCTCAGTTATAATAAGCAGACAAAAATAAAATAGCCAAAAAAAAACACATCTGACAATTTGACGGTTTGATGTGTTTTTTATTCAACCGGCAAACCACGTTTGTGGTTGCTCTTTTTCTTATAACTAAATATATTATAGCATATAATATAAAAGAGTCAATAAAAGAAAGAGGTAATAAAAATGGAAAAAGAAGTTTTAATATTTGGACATAAAAATCCAGACACAGATACAATATGTTCAGCAATGGTTGAAGAAATATTAAATAGAAAAAATGGATGGGAAACAAAAGCAGTAAGATTAGGAAACTTAAATAAAGAAACACAATATGTATTAAATTATTTAGGATTAGAAGCACCAGAATTAATAGAAAAAGTAGAAGAAGGACAAGAAGTATTATTAGTAGATCATAATGAATTTGGACAATCAGTAGAAGGAATTGAAAAAGCAAAAATATTAGGTGTAACAGATCACCACAGAATTTCAAATTTTGAAACATCAGAACCACTTTACTATACAGCAAAACCATATGGTTGTACATCAACAATATTATTTGAAGAATTTAAACAATTTGGTCATGAAATAGAAAAAACAGAAGCTATTTTAATGGCAAGTGCAATTATGTCAGATACATTACTATTAAAATCACCAACTACAACAAAACATGATGTAAAAGCTTTAGAAGAATTAGAAAAAATAGCAGGAATAGATATAAAAGCATATGGATTAGAAATGTTAAAAGCAGGAACAGATTTAGATGATTTTACAGCAGAGCAATTAGTTAATTTAGATGCTAAAAGCTTAGATAAAGATGGTACAAAATTTGTTATAGCACAAGTAAATACAGCAAGTATAGAAGATGTATTAAAAAGAAAAGAAGAATTAGAAAATGCAATGAAAAATGAAATAGATAAAAAAGGACTTTCTTTATTTGTATTTGCAATTACAGATATTTTAAATAGTAATTCTGAAATAATAGCTTTAGGAGAAAAAGCAACAGTTACAGAAAAAGCATTTAACAAAACTTTAGAAAATAATACAATGTTCTTAGAAGGAGTTGTTTCAAGAAAGAAACAATTATTACCAAATATAGATAAAAATATTTAATATATTGGGGATGGAGAAAATGATTTTTTGCTCCGTCCCCAAAATCATTTAAAAGTATTGAATATTTTAGTAATTATATTTATAATATTAAAGTAGTAGAAAAAGAAGTATGAGGAGTGAGTTAATGTCAGAAACAGAAGAAATAGGTAAAACAACTAAAAAAGAAACTTTTATGCAAAGTGTAGTAACTTTAATATTTTCACAAGTTTTGATTAAGTTGTTAGGATTAGTATATAATTTATATTTAACAAATAGAGAAGGCTTTGGAGATAAGGGGAATGGAATTGTATCTGCTAGTTACCAGATATATGCGTTATTACTTACAATTTCATCAATTGGTGTTCCAAATGCAATAGCAAAATTAGTATCAGAAAGAGTTGCAGTTGGAGATCACAAAGGTGCACATAGAATTTTTAAAATAGCTTTTGCAACTTTTACAGTAATAGGTTTAGTTGGAGCTTTAATGTTATTTTTTGGAGCTCATATGATAGCTGTAGATTGGTTACAAATACCAGAAGCGGAAATGACAATGGTAGCATTATCACCAGCAATATTTTTTGTTGCCATAGCATCAGTTATGAGAGGATATTTTAATGGTAGACAACAAATAAAAGCAACAGCAAGATCACAATCATTGGAACAAATATTTAAAACTGTTTTAACAATAATATTAGTAGAAATAGTAGCAATTGTTTCAAATGTTTCAACAGAATTGATGGCAGCAGGTGCAACATTAGCTACAACACTTGCAACACTTACAGGTTTTGGTTATTTATATTTTTATTATAAAGTAAGAAGAAGAGAAATAGCAGAAGAAATAAAATCAACAGTTAATTATAAATATGAACGTAGAAGAAGTATTATTAAAAAAATATTATTGGTTTCATTTCCAATAGCTTTAACTGCAATATTATCATCTGTAAATAAAAACATAGATTCTTTTACAGTTGTTAGAAGCTTAAAAGAATTTTTACCAGCAGAAGAAGCGGTTAGTCAATATGGAATATTAGGAGGTAAAGTAGATACTTTAACAAGTTTACCTTTATCAATAAATGTAGCATTTTCAACTGCATTAGTACCAGCAATAGCTGCTGCAAAAGCAAAAAATGATAAAAAAGCAATAAAACAAAAAACTTCATTTTCATTATTAATTTCGATGCTAATAGGTTTACCTTGTACAGTTGGAATGTGCATATTTGCCAAACAAATTTTAGGTTTATTATATCCAAATGCAAGTAATGGGGCAGTTATTTTACAAATTAGCTCATTAACGATTTTATTTACAATATTAGACCAAACAATAAATGGAGCATTACAAGGATATGGATTATTAAAAATACCAGCAATATCACTAGGAATACGGAGTAATTGTTAAATTAATATTAAATTTAATTTTAGTACCAATACCATCAATAGGAGTAAATGGTGCAGCAATAGCATCTGTTGCATGTCATGCAATAGCATTTACAATATCAATAATATGTTTGAAAAAAGCATTTAATATGAAATTCTCTATTTCAAAATACATAATAAAACCAGCATTAGCAACTGGAATCATGGCAATTTGCTCATATTCAATTTATTTAATGCTTTCAGGAATAATTGCAGGAAAATTGGCAACAATACTAGCAATAGGAGTTGCTGTAATAGTTTACGTATTAGCAATTGTAGCATTAAAGGTGTTTAATAAAGAAGAAATACAATCACTACCAGCTGGAAATAAGATATGTACAGTGTTAGAAAAGCTAAAAATATATTAAAATAGCAAAAAAGTTAAAAAAACTTGCAAAAAAAGAAGGATTTTAGGTATTTTTGGCGAATAATTTTAATTAGTAGTACATTTATTGCTTCGTTCAGGCAGTAAAGTACATATACATTATACTTTATAGGAGGTAATTTAAATGAACAAAGCTGAATTAATCGCAGCAATGGCTGCAAAAACAGGAGAAACAAAAAAAGCAGCTGAAAACTCAGTAAACGCTTTTGTAGAAGTTGTAACAGAAACACTAAAAAAAGGAGACAAAGTTCAATTAGTTGGATTTGGTTCTTTTGAAGTAAGAAAAAGAGCAGCTAGAAAAGGTAGAAATCCTCAAACTAAAGAAGAAATCAAAATACCTGCATCAAAAGCTCCAGTATTCAAAGCTGGTAAAGCATTAAAAGATTTAGTAAACAAAAAATAAGAAAATGAGAATTAAATATATATAAATATATGATATCATATTAAAGACAAGCATAACTATTAGTAGTTGTGTTTGTCTTTTTTATATCAAAATAAAAAAGAACTATTTTACTATAATGTATTGACTTAATTCAAAAGAATAGATAAAATATAAATGTTAAAATTATAACTATTTAAAGTAAGTAGTATAGAACATTGAAAAAATTAATAAATGTACTTAAAAATAAAAAATGCTAGGATGTTTGAATACTATTTACTAGAATGGGAATAATTAAAACAAAAGTAAAAATGAAAAAACATAAGAAAAAAGGAAGGAGAATGTTTTATTATGGGAAAAGTAATAATAAGCCCCAAAGAAGCACAAAAAGGAATAACATTAATAGCATTAGTAATAACAATCATAGTACTTTTAATACTAGCAGGAGTAAGTATAGCAATGTTGACAGGGCAAAAAGGAATATTAACACAAGCGAATAATGCCAAAAATGAAACAGAACTAGCAAGCGCAAAAGAAAAAGTAGAATTGGCAGTAATAGGAGCAATATCACAAACAAGAGATGGAACATTAACAGTAGGAAAATTAAGAACAGAATTAGCAAATTATGGAGGAACAGTAGAAGGAGATACATTTCCAGTAACAGCAAAAGTAGACGGAAAAAGCTTTACAGTAGATGCAAATGGAAATGTAACAGTATCAGGAAGTTCAACAGAACCAAATCCACCAGCACCAACAGAAAATGGAACATTAGGAACAGTAACAGGAAGTGAAACAAAAAATACAACAGTAAAAGATAGTTTAGGAAATCAAGTAGTAGTACCAGCAGGATTTAAAGTAGTAAATAAAGATGCTAATGTAACAGACGGAATAGTAGTAGAAGATGTAAGTCATAGTGCAACAGCAGGAAGTCAGTTTGTATGGATACCAGTAGGAGATGTAATAAAAGATAGTGCTGGAAATAAAGAAACAATAACATTAGGAAGATATGATTTCGATGACAAAGGAAATGCTACAGCATATTCAGGAAGTTGTACAGAAGATACAGCTACAAATCATAATAGTGAATATAAAAATACAATAGCAAAAGATATAGAAGACTTTAAGAATAAGGTTACTAATACAACACATGGATATTATATAGGAAGATATGAGTCAAGAACAAGTACAGAAAGAAAAAGTAAAACAGATAAACTAACTCAAATAACTGTAAAACCAGAAGAATATGTATATAATTATACAACCCAATTACAAGCAGCAGAATTAAGTAGAGGGATGTATAGTGATAGTAATTTTGAAAGTGATTTAATGAATAGTTATGCATGGAATACAGCAGTGTACTTTTTACAAAAATTTGATAATAGAGCCAATAAAGCTAGTTTAAAACCATATTCAAGACAAACTAGTTTAAATGATAGTTTAGCAAGTCAAGGAACAAATAATTTAAGTGATGCAAGTAAACAAGATGTAATATGTAATGTGTATGATATGGCTAGTAACTGCTATGAATGGACAACAGAGACCCATAGCAGTTCCTACAATCCTTGTACTTTTAGGGGAGGCGATTACTACCACGACACCCACTACCCGAGCGGTCGCAGCGTCTACCCTACGGACTTTAGCATTGACTTCCTCTCTTTTAGGTCACTTTTATACATGTAGAACTGAATGCTAAAGCCGAGGACAAAGACATTGTAGAGAGGTTATTTTAAAAGTAGGTAATTGAATAAGAGACTTAACGACTTTAGACGTTAAGTAAGGAATTTCCAAGGAGCCTTCAAAAAGGTTCGAAGAGTGTAAAATCTAGTGGTGAAAACAAAATTCACTACTAGATTTTTTGTTGTGATATAAAAATTTGAATAGAAAGAGGCAATATAAATGAATAAATTGTAAGTAATCGATAGAAAAGAATTATTTTACTACAATATATTGACTTAATTCGAAAGAATGGATAAAATATAAATGTTAAAATTATAACTATTTAAAGTAAATGGTATAGAACATTGGAAAAAATAATAAATGTACTTAAGAATAAAAAATGCTAGGATGTTTGAATACTATTTATTTGAATGGGAATAATTAAAACAAAAGCAAAAAATGAAAAAACATAAGAAAAAAGGAAGGGGAAAGTTTTATTATGGAAAAAGCAATAATAAACCAAAAAGAAGCACAAAAAGGAA
>OCHJ01001353.1_pt1 | contig 19031 bp, 18 predicted proteins | sample 1538381 | NCBI WGS metagenome assembly OCHJ01 (sample SAMN04571688, study PRJEB22368) | human gut metagenome | biome: human gut; material: stool | host: Homo sapiens | place: Luxembourg | collected 2012-06-29 | reverse complement strand
TTACCCTGAGATATTTGATAAATTTGTCTGCACCGGCTCGCAGTGTTCTGACAACTGCTGTATGACCGATTGGGATATCGAGATAGACGAAGACACCTACGGCTTTTACAAAAAGCTTGACAATGATATAGGCAGGAAGTTTGTGAACTCAGTTACGGAAGACGAGGGCGTGAAATATCTTGTCCACTGCGACGGCAAATGCCCTATGCTCAACAAAAAGGGGCTTTGCTCTGTTCAGCTTGCTTACGGTGAGGAAAACATCTCAGACATATGCCGTGAACACCCGAGGTTTTACGAGTGGTTTGGAGATTACAAGGAGGCAGGCGTGGGACTTGCCTGCGAAGAAGCTGTGAGAATGTATCTTTCCGATGATGAACCTGTGAGATTTTTTACCAAAGAGATAGATGAAGAGCCTGACGACCTTGAGTTCGATCCCCAGCTTCTTGAAACCATGCTTTTTGCACGGACGGCTTTCATTGACCTGCTTCAAAACAGGGAATATTCTCTCCATGACAGGCTTGTGAACGTTCTTTCAGCGTCAGCGGAGATACAATATGCTCTTGACGAAGAGGATACAGAGGAGATAAAAGCCATTGCCCAGGAACTTTCCCACCCTGAGATAATTGCAGAGCGTGTGGAGAGCTTGAAAAAGGCTTTGCCTGAAAAGCCTTTGGAAAATGCCGAAAATATGCTTTCGTATCTTGAACGTCTTGACTTTATAGGCGACATTCTCCCACAGCAGATAAAAGACGCAAGCCGCTTTGTGAAAAAGCTTTCCGCACCCTTAAAGGCTCAGACGAGCGGCGAGTACGAAAAGCTTGCGGTGTATTTTGTATACAGATATTTTCTTAAAGCTGTGAGAGATTTCGACCTGCTGTCAAAAATAAAGGCTATGATAGTGTTCGTTTTTGCCGCAGAGGTCATAAACCTCAGTCGTGAGCAGGACGCTCCCGCACGCTTTGAAACCATCAAGGAGCTTTGCAAGGAGATAGAATACTCAGGTGACAACATGGACAGGATATATGATGACAGCTATCTTTCCGATATTTTCTCCGATATTTCTATGCTTGCACTTCTTGAATGGACGCTTTAGAGAAGAAGGTAACCAAGCCCCAGAAGAAGCTTTATGTCCGCGCCCTGCTTGTATAATATGTAAATAAGCAGACCGATAAGGGCTTTTTCCTCGTCTATCTTTATATCGCCTAAATTCCCCCCAAGCAGACCGCTCAAAAGCGAACTGCTATGAGGGGCTTTTTGTGGGCTGTGAGCATTCTGAGTGCGAGGGGTTTCCTCTGCTTTAGGTGGTGCAGGCTCGCTATTAGGGCTTGCGCCCACAATGCTTCGTGAACGCCTTTGCATTTCTCTCACACGGCGAATGGCTTCCTCCTGCATGGTGGAAATTATTGTCATCAGAATAAGCCAAGCAGATCACCTCCCAGAAGTCCGCTTTCTTTCAGTGCGGGATACACCGCAAAAAGCTTGAATATTTTTATGAGCCTGTCTATTTTCACCTGATTTTCTTCTTTCAGCAGAGGTCGCAGAGCAAGAAGAAGCTGGATATTTTTATCGGGCTTTGAAGCTGACTGCATAATGCTTTGTATCTTCATAAGCTTTGCAATATCAAGACCCCCTGTCTGTGTCGCTTGCGCAGGCTTGCTTTCCGCAGGTGGAGAAACGCCGCCCAGGCTTTGGAGAAGCTGAGAAAAGTCCATGTTCTGAGGGCTTTGTGGAGCTTCGCTCTGACCGCCCTGTTCTCCCTGTCCGACGTTATCCGCCGTGAGCATATCCGCAAACTCCTTTATCTGCTTCATGCTTTCCTCGTCATTAAGCACATTCTGTATTTTGTTCATCAGATCGTCCAATTATTTCACCGCCTGTTCAAGCTTTTGCCCTGTAAAATACTATTTCCCCTGAAGCTTTTTGAATATCGCCCTTGCCTGTGGTGAGGACAATATTTTCTCGGCAGTTTTCGGATCTGACAAAGCCTTTTGAAGCATCATAGCCTCGTTTTGTGGCATACCATGAAGCGCCCTGTCATAAACTCCGCTTTCAAGCTGACCTTTCAGCACATCAGGAGTAGTGCCTAACTTTCTTGAAGCCACTGCAAGAAGCGCCTGCATGGCTTTTGGATCCATAGAATTGAAGCTGTTTTTTGCGCTCATAAAAAATTCTCCTTTTTTCTATAGTATTTATAAATATTTATGTTATAATATTGCTTGTTATAACTGGTAAAGGGGTGTAACTATGAGAATAATCGTTTTTTCGGATACTCATGGAAATTATTCTGCAATGCACAAAATATTCAAGAGAAACGGCGACGCTGACCTGTTTATTTTTCTTGGTGACGGCGAACGTGACCTTGACAGCCTGAGAGTGCAGTATCTTGACAAAAAGATAGTAAACGTATCAGGAAACTGCGACTTTGCTTCGCTCACTCCCGAAAATGACATATACATGACCGATGACGGTATAAAGATATTTTTCACCCATGGCCACAAGTGGGGCGTGAAATACTCTACCGACAGACTTTTTTACAAAGCCAAGGAAATAGGCGCACAGATAGCACTTTTCGGACACACACACTGCCGCTACTATGCCTATGAGGAGGGTATCCACATTTTAAACCCCGGCAGTGCAGGTCAGCCGAGAGACGGCAAGCCTGCAAGCTATGCCTATATTGACATTACAAAGGACGGTGGCATATTCTGTAGTCACGTTGACCTATAATATGCTCAGAGCTTAGATCTTGTTAAGGCAATACCGCACAAAGATTGTGCGTCAGATGCGTAGTCAGATTTTTTGTCAGATTGCATAAAAATTCCGCAGGCATACTGTCGTATGTCAAGGGATTTTTGTGTGATATGACGGAAAATCTGCAAGCAGATGGCGTGCAAAGCCGTCAGGCGGGCTTTGTGCGGTGTTGCCTTAAACAAAAAGCGGACGAACACCTTTCATGTTCGCCCGCATTTTTATGCTAAAAATTATTCTGATATCTCTTTTCTTACCCTTTCAAGCTCATCAAGGAACATCTGATCCGCATGGCTAAGGCGGTAATTGCTCTGATAGATAAGAACGTCCTTATTGGTCTTTTTGAAGCTATGACAAACTCTCTGCACAAGGCCATAACGCTTCAATATCTCCTTTGGCAGAGGACTTACCCACATGAATGAGTCCGGACAAGCCGAGAGGATATCGAACTGACTTCCTCTCTCATAGACGTAAATATGCCTGCTGTGATTATTAAGCTCAGCGTTTTTCTTCTGATAAGTCGCTGAGATGTTCGGCACGATATTATCCCCGTGCAATACCTCTATGTATTTATCAAGGACAGTTTCGTTTATCTCTTTTTCTTTAGCAAGCTGGCTGTTTTCGCTTGTGATAAGTACATAATCGAACTCCCACACGTTATGATATTTCAGATTTTTCTCTTCTATCATAGACATGAAAAAGCTCTCATATGCCACAGGATAACGGATTATACCCATGTTATATTCGCATTCCACCACTGCGTTTATGGCTTCCATGGAGTTTGTTTCCCTTATTTTTGCGTCAAGCTCCACATTCGTGCCTAACTTGTTCACAAAGCAAGTGAAAGCGTGGGTTATATAGCTTGCCCTTGGCAAAAGCAGAGAGAAGTTCACAGCGTTTTCACCATTATCCTTATAAAGGCTCTCCATTTTATCCATTTGCACAAGTATGGCCTTTGCATACTGCAGGAATTGCTTACCCTTTTCTGTGGCAACAACACCCTTTGCACTTCTTTTAAAAATCGGTATGCCAACTTCTCTTTCCATTTCCTTTATAGCTTTTGAAAGGTTAGGCTGACCCATATAAAGTGCTGAAGCTGCTTTTGTGATAGACCCAAGTCTTTCGACCTCTACCATATATCTGAGATGAGTTAAATTCATAGTTTCCCCTTCTTTGTTATCGGTATATAAAATTTTAAGGCTGTCATATAATATTATATATGCTTTCTGTCAATTTCATTATAAAGCTTTGTTAAAAACTTGTCAACCACAAGGAGCGTTTTTTAACATTTATTTAACATAAAGCAAAGTCATTTACCTCTTGACAATGCCTTTATACTCTGTTATAATCTTATATGTTTAAGGCTTGCTTCTGCCGCCGGGTAGAAGTTTTGCGTCGGACCTGCTGTCGTTAGGCTTTAAAAGACAGCGGTGTTCGGCGTTTTTTTGTGGGATAAACGGAGGGTAAAAATGAAGAAAAATTCACATCTTAGAGACTTTGCCAGATATGCTTCTCTGAACGTTCTCGGAATGATAGGTGTATCGTGCTATATCCTTGCGGACACGTTCTTTGTCGCAAAGGGCATGGGTGCAGACGGCGTAACTGCACTGAATATCGCCATTCCAATATACAGCCTTATCCACGGCACCGGACTTATGATCGGCATGGGCGGAGCGACAAAGTTTGCAATATACAAAAGTCAGGGACGTGACGAAGCAGGAAGCAGAGTTTTCACCTGTGCACTGCTTATGGCTCTGGTGCTTGGAGCGATATACTTTTTGGGCGGAGCGTTTTTCTCAATGCCACTTGCAAAGCTTCTTGGTGCAAAGGGCAGCGTTGTGGGCATGACTAATACCTACCTAAAAGTGCTTATGATGTTCGGACCGTTCTTGGTGCTTAACGACACTTTCAACTGCTTTATAAGAAATGACGGAAACCCAAAGCTTTCAATGGCGGCAATGCTTACGGGAAGCTTTTCAAACATAATACTTGACTATGTGTTCATTTTCCCGCTGGATATGGGCATTTTCGGAGCTATCCTTGCAACAGGGCTTTCGCCTGTCATAAGCCTTTGCATACTGAGCATATACAAATTCCGCAAAAAGAACAGCTTCCATATCGTCAGGGCAAGGCACGAAGGGAGAACCTTTGGCGGCATATTATCCATAGGCGTGCAGTCGCTTATAACTGAGCTTTCATCAGGCATTGTAGTGCTTGCGTTCAATATAATAATACTTGGTCTTGCAGGCAACACAGGCGTTGCAGCTTATGCAGTGATAGCGAATACTTCCATTGTGGCGGTATCCATATTCACCGGTATCGCACAAGGCGGTCAGCCGCTTATCAGTGCTGCTCACGGCATTGGCAACAAAGACCGTCTTAGAGCAGTGCTGAGATATTCTATTATATCACAGCTTGTGATAGCGCTTATGGTTTACCTTGCTATTGCATTTTTCACCACGCCTATCGCCGCTATATTCAACAGCGAGCATATCGACTCTCTTCAGCGCATGGCAGAGGACGGCATGAAAATATACTTCACCGGATTGTTTTTCTCAGGCTTCAATATAATAATATCTGCATTTTTTGCGGCTTCTGAAAAAATCATACCAGCCCAGACCATCACCATATTAAGGGGCTTTGCTCTTATCGTGCCAATGGCTTTCATTATGTCCAAGGCAGCAGGATTAACTGGCGTATGGCTTGCTTATCCTGTCACGGAATTTATCGTAGCGGCAATATCCATAATATTCTATATAAGAAACAGACACAAGACATAAAACAAAACGGCAAAGTATCAGGCTTTGCCGTTTTATTTTTGCATAAAGCTTGAAAAAAGTTGATTTTTATGCTATCATAAAGAATAGTGATTAATTTTGCGGAGGTCAACTGACAAATGATAAACACAAGCGGCAACACGCTGATAATAGATATAAGGGACGAGCTTTCTTTTGAGTATGGTCACATTGACGGAGCAGTGAACATCCCTGCCGAAAAGCTTGATAAAAGCGACCTGCCAAAGGACAAAAAGCTTCTTATCTGCTGTAAAAGCGGACTTATAAGCGACACTGAGGCCGAAAAGCTTCGAAAGCTTGGCTATGACGCTGAAAACCTAGAGGGTGGCTACTATGGCTGGCTGAGAGAAAAGCTTTCCAAAGAGGTCGTAGAGGATATCTCACAGGACGCTGAGCGGAGCATACAAAAGAAATTCCGCAAGGAGATATGGAACAGATTCACACAATCTGTGAACGAATATGAGCTTATAAAGCCTAATGACAGGATAGCGGTGTGCATATCGGGTGGCAAGGATTCAATGCTCATGGCGAAGCTCATACAAATGCTTCACCGCCACAGCAAGTTCCCTTTCGAGGTAAAATATCTTGTTATGGATCCGGGCTACAGCCCTGCAAACCGTGAGATAATCGAGCGCAACGCAAAGCGTCTTGGAATACCAATAACAGTGTTTGAGTCTGATATTTTCGACTCTGTATACAACGTGGAGAAAAATCCATGCTATCTGTGCGCACGAATGAGAAGAGGTCATTTATACAGCAAAGCACAGGAGCTTGGCTGCAACAAGATCGCACTTGGACATCACTATGATGATGTTATCGAAACTATACTTATGTCGATGCTTTACGGCGGACAGATACAGACCATGATGCCCAAACTCAACAGCACAAATTTTGAGGGTATGCAGCTTATAAGGCCGCTCTATATGGTCAGAGAGGACGACATAAAAAGGTGGCGTGACTATAACGGGCTGCGTTTCATACAGTGTGCCTGCAAGTTCACCGACACCTGCACCACCTGCGCACCTGACAGCAGGACAGTATCAAAGCGTATGGAGATAAAACAGCTTATCGCAAAGCTAAAGCTTGTTAATCCGCAGGTAGAATACAACATTTTCAAGAGTGTGGAGAATGTTATGCTCAATCAGGTCATTGCATACAAAGACGATGAGGGCAGACACAGCTTTTTGGAGAGATTCAAAGAGGAATAAAAACGCATCAGCCACAAGCGGCGAAACAGGCGACCAAAGGTCACCCCTACAAAAAAATCATCGCCGCAGGCGATACCTTAATTCCTCATTCCTCACTTATCTATAAGGTGGCATAATAATGATATTTCTATTTCTTCTGCCCTTTTATCTGGGCGTATCATCATACATGATGTTCCGATTTTTCTACTGGATGAAGCACTGCAACCACAGATTTAACTGGCTGCGTTTCAAAGTGCCTTTTGCAGTGGTCTATCTTTTCATGGCGCTTTCGCCTGTTATAGCTTTTCTGCTTCCAAAATCCGCCGTTGCTATCGTCATAAGGCGAATTTCTACATACTGGATAGGCATTATGCTCTACTCGCTCTTGTATGTGGTGCTTTTTGACCTGCTAAGACTTATCGCAAAGCACACGAAGCTCAAAAACACGCTGCTTTTTTCCCGTGGAAGCGTTATTTCCATAGGTTCGGTGGTTGTGGCTTGTGCGGTGGCGACCTGTCTTTACGGCATTTTCAATGCACGAAACATCAAGGTGAATGAATACAGCGTAACTGTCAACAAGTCATGTGGCAGTGACAAGCATTTAAAAGCTGTGCTTGTGGCTGACCTGCACATGGGTTACGCTATCGGTGTGGATCACATCACCAACATGGTTGAGAAAATAAACCAGCAGGACGCTGACATTGTTATAATAGCAGGAGATATTTTTGACAACAGCTATGACGGTATGGACGATCCCGAAGGTATAAAGGCACAGCTCAAGTCCATAAAGAGCAAATACGGCGTTTATGCGGTCTATGGCAACCACGATATAGATGAAAAAATTCTCATGGGATTTACCTTTGACTGGGGCGGCAAGCAGCTTCATAGTGAAAAAATGACAAACTTTATGAAAGAGTGTAACATAAAGCTTATCAATGATGAGTCTGTTTTGATAAACGATGAATTTTATCTTGTGGGCAGACGTGACACTGACAAGCCCGGTACTGAGGACGGCACTCGTGCAGAGATATCAGAGCTTACGAAGGATCTTGACAAGACCAAGCCGATATTCGTGCTTTCCCACGAGCCTGACGAGCTTCAAAAGACCGCTGACGCAGGTGCAGACATAGATTTCTCAGGTCACACACATGACGGGCAGCTTTTCCCAGGCAATCTGACAATAGGTCTTTTCTGGGAAAACCCATGTGGCATGATAAAGAAAGATAATATGTACTCCATTGTCACCTCTGGTGTTGGTGTATACGGCACTTTCATGAGGGTAGGAACTGACGCTGAGATATGCTCTGTAGATATTGATTTTGCAGGTTAATTTATATAGTAAAAGGTCTGTCACTTGATTTTGGTGACAGACCTTTTTTATGCTAAACAATATCTTTTTCAAAAACGGCTTTGATATTCATATCTCCATTCACCTTAGCCTTTATCTCCGATTGGGTATTATCGCCATTTACGCCCTCCCAATGGTCAAAATGCCAGCCTGATTTTGCTTGTGCGTTCAATTTTATCTCACAGCCGTCAAAATATGTGCCGCTATAATCACTTTCTATTTCAACGCCCCCTATCAAAACGCTTCCCTGCTCGTTATCCGCTGATATCTTCACTGTTCTGCGCTCATAATAGTCAAACTCTCTTTCAAGATAGCCAAGCACTTTATCATATCTTCCCTCAATAAAATTCTGCCAACGTATTATCATAGGGTCTGTAGCTTTCGCAAGGTTTGCCCATGTTGGAAAACGGTCGAAATAATTATCAAGCTCGCCGTAATAGATATTCTTATAATATTCGAGATACTCCCCGAACCGCTCAGCAGTAAAGTTCACGCTTCCAAGCTGACACATTGCCGAGGTGAGCTTCAAATCGAATTCCTCGTTATCTATAAGGCTGCAAAGTATTCCGCCAAACTTTGTATAGCTTTGGCTTCTAAGATACGAGAACATATTTGTTTCCAGATTCTTCTCGTTATAATGCGAGCATGACGATTCCGTATCGAAAAGCACAAAGCGCCATCTGCCATCTGCATAGCTATTGCCCTGCTCTATGGTTCTTGTGCGCCAGCAAGCATAGTTGTTCTGCGGCCAATCGTCATTGAAGATATACATTTCCGTGGCGGCATACTCCACAAGGTTATCCATATCTATCATTGCGCAGGCTTTGCGATAATTCTCCTCAATGGACATATCGTTTTCTGTGATAAACTTATACATATCATTGAAAAGCTTTTCGTCCTCAGCCTCACCCTCGCTCAGCTCATCATTTTTATACATGACAACGTTGCTTTTTGCTACATTGTATCTATCCGCAAAATATCTGTCGCTGTAATCGGATTGGAGAGTATAAAGTCCCCAGTATTCACCGTCTATAAACACCACGCAGGCTGTTCCCTGCTGAGTTTCAACACCTCTGCCTGACACCATATTTTGTATCATCATGTCCTTGAATTTTGAATAATTGGCGTCATTCCCGCCGTTTCTAAGCACAAAGGTCTTGCAGGAGGTGATAGCCTCGCCGTTTACATCTGTAAAGCTATCCCAGAAAACTGTATCAAAAGAGTTTTTGCCGTAATCGTTTCGAGCATAAAGCCTGAACGACTTTTGATAATCCGCCCTAGACCAGCCGCCTTGTATCCTTATGCCGCAATCCTGAGAAATAAGGCTGTTGCCCTCGCTGTCGAAATACTCCACATAACATTCCTTTTCCCACTCTCTGCCACGCTGATTATAGTTTGCAGGGATAGAGCCGTTCCAAGGGTGGTCGGGATTTTCTTCGTCATATTCTTTGTATACGTCCCCAAGACAGTAAATGCCCGTTTTTTCGTTGAAAAGCCCGTCAGGATCGGTGGTAATGGATACTATAGGCAGATCGTTATGATCTGCACTTGAAACGTCCACAAAATAAGTGGCAGTAACAGTTTTTCCGCACTTTCCGCTTGTACCCTCTGCGCAGGCTCTAATGACAGTGCCTTTATCAACTGCACTTTTGTCAGGCAGTTTTATGCTGTCTCGATAGTCAAGCTGTATTTTCATAGGGTCATAAGCCGAAAGGACATTTTCATCATCTGACCTGTCGTCAATTCTCAGGGCATTTTCATAGACCTTTCTTGTGTCCGACGTGGCAGGGTCGGTGCCGTCGGTGGTATAATACACCGTCTGACTCTCTCCTGCGGTTATCTCAAGGTCAAAAGCCTTTTCATAGCTGCCTGCCTCCTGAGAAAACACAGGTGTATCTCCGATAGTTTTCTCTGCATTCGCCGCAAGAGGTGTAGGCTCTGAAACGTACATTTCACCCTTGACATTTTTAGAATAGCTCACGCCCTTGTTAAGCTTAGGCATTTTTATGCTCTCACACTGGAACGAGTCATATTTCAATATTATCTCCGCTTCGCTGACCTTGCCTATGCTGAAATCAGCGTGAGGAAAATCAGCATTCTCAAAGCCTGCTGACGAGCAGTATACTATTATATAGTCATGGGCTTTAATGACATATCCGCCCAAAGGCTGATCTCCACCGCCATTTTTTGAAAGTGAAAATCCCGTAAGTGAAATATCTTTATTTGTAGGATTATATATCTCTATCCAATCGCTTGGTTCTCCGTTTTTGTCCTGCATAGCTGTTTTCTTAGATGTTTCGCTGTTTGAGGGGCATATCTCGCTTATATATATTTTCGGCGGTCTTATTATCACCGCAGCGAGCATTACCACCGCTGCCACCGCCGCAAGACAAAGCCCTATCACGAAAGCCCTTTTTAGTCCCAATACAAAACCTCCTGCTCTGCAATACTACAGATATCATTATAGCCTTTTCTGTCAACCAACTGCAAAACATACAAAATCCATGGGGATTTTCTCCGTGGCTTTTACTATTTCTACAATCCTTTTAACTTTTACTTGACAAACTTTTACGGCTGTGCTTTAATAGAGTAGTAGGGTAAAATCCCCGTAAATACGAAAGGAATGGTACATATATGAAGTTAAGAAAAGTTCTGGCACTTGCCGCTGCAGCGGTAATGGCTGTGGCTGCTCTTGCGTCATGCGGCGTTAAGGAGGACTCCTCCAACGATTCAAAGGCAGGCGGCTCATCAGAAAAGCACTATAAGATAGGCATTGTTCAGATAATGGAGCATACATCTCTCAACACTATCAGAGATGCTGTTATTGACAGACTTGCAGAGCTTGGCTATGTTGACGGCAAAAACTGCACTATCGACGCTCAGCAGGCTAATAACGAGTCAACAACTGTTCAGCAAATACTCGACCAGTTCAAGGCTGACGGTGACGATATCATCATCGCTATCACAACACCATGCGCACAGCTCGCAGCTCCATACTCTGAGGAGATACCTGTAGTATTCTCCGCAGTAACAGACCCTATCGGTGCAGGTCTTTGTGACTCGCTTGAAAGCACAGGGGCAAACATCACAGGCACATCTGACAAGCTCGCTATAACAAAGATACTTGACTTTGCGCTTGAAATGAAGCCTGAAATAAAAACTCTCGGTTATCTTTACAACACAGGCGAGGACAACTCAGTTTCTACCCTTAAAGAAGTAAAGGCTTACTGTGAGGAAAAGGGCATCACTGTTATCGAAGGCGCTGCTTCAAACACATCTGAAGTGCAGGAAGCTGCTCAGAACCTTGCCGCAAAGTGCGACGCTGTATTCTCACCTAACGACAACACTATTGCAGGCGCTATGGGTACTGTAACAGAAGTTATGAACAAGGCGAAGGTTCCAATGTTCGTTGGCGCTGACTCAATGGTAATGGACGGCGGTCTTGGCACTGTTGGTATCGAGTATTCCGACCTTGGTAAGGAAACTGCAAACATGGCAGCTCAGATACTCAGCGGCGAAAAGAAGGCGTCCGAGATACCAATAAAGGTATTCAACGAGGACCTCAGCACTTATATCAACAAGACAACTGCTGACACGATCGGTATCACTATTCCTGACGATATTGCAAACGGAGAAAAGACAGTTTACTTCGATTAAACTATTGCAAAAACAAATCAAACATAGTATAATAGTAGGGAGCGGGACTTTCGCTCCCTGCTATTTTTTATTGAAAGGAAAATTATATGAAACTGAATAAGAAAACAGTTATCTCGCTTATACCGAAAGCTGTGCTTTTGATCTTACTTCTTGTGATAATAAACACTCAGCTCACGGAAAGCGTTGTTACGGGAACATTTGAAAAGGGTCTTGTTTTTTCTATCCTTGCACTTGGAATATTCATCTCATTCAGGATACTTGATATCCCTGACCTGTCGGTAGACGGAACTTTCACCCTTGGCGTTGCAGTATCAGTTATGCAGGCTTTCAACGGCGACCCTATCAAGGGCATACTGCTGTCAATAGTTGCAGGAGCTATCGCAGGAAGCGTGACGGGAATACTTATCACAAAACTCAACGTTCAGCCTATACTTGCGGGAATAATCACAATGACGGCTCTTTACTCCATAAACCTGAAAATCATGGACAGACCTAATATTTCACTCTATAAGAAAGATACTATATTTACAATGGCTCAGAAATATTTCGGCGACTATTACAAGCTTGCGGCGGCAGGTATCGTGCTTGTTATTGCGGCTGTTCTGCTTTTCTGGTTTCTTAAAACTCAGGCAGGAATGTCACTTAGAGCCACAGGCGACAATGAATACATGGTTAGGGCTTCTTCAATAAACTCAGACAGAATGAAGATAATGGGCTTTGCCATTGCAAACGCTTTGGTATCCCTTTCAGGCGCAATGTACGCTCAGTATTCCTCGGCAGGCGACTCAAACAGCGGTACAGGTATGCTGGTGGTAGGCCTTGCCTCTATCATTATCGGTGAGATATTCTTCAGCAAGCACTCGATCCTCTGCGGAATACTTGCGGCGATATTCGGTGCGATAGCATACAGATTCGTTCTTGCTTTTGCAATGAATCTCGGTATGGACAGCAACTACACAAAGCTTTTCTCAGCCTGCATAGTTGCCCTTGCTATCTCTCTGCCTGCTATCAAGAAGTATATCACAAAGGCATACAAGCGTGTATGCAGTGACAAATAGGAGGTTTAAAATGCTTAAGCTTGAAAATATAAACATAACCTTCAACAAGAACACTGCCAACGAGCGTAAGGCGCTCCAGCACATAGACCTTGATGTGGCTGACGGAGATTTCGTTACTGTAATAGGTTCAAACGGTGCAGGAAAATCCACACTTATGAACGTTATCAGTGGCAGCTACGAGGCTGACACCGGCAAGATATTCCTTGACGGAAAGAACATCACTCACCTAAAGGAGCATCAACGTGCAAGAACTATAGGCAGGCTTTTCCAAGACCCGCTGAGAGGAACTGCGCCAAACATGACCATAGAGGAAAATCTCGGCCTTGCCTACAGTCGTGGAAAGCGTCGTTCGCTGACTATCGGTATCAGGAAAAAGGACGTTTCAGTGTTCAGAGAAAGGCTCAAGGAGCTTGACTTAGGTCTTGAGGACAGAATGAAAATGCCTGTGGGCTTGCTCTCAGGCGGACAGCGACAGGCGCTCACATTGCTTATGGCGACTATCGTTACACCAAAGCTTCTGCTTCTTGACGAACACACTGCGGCACTTGACCCTAAGACCGCAGAAAAGGTCATGAGGATAACCGAAAAGATAGTAAAAGAAAACGCACTGACTACTCTTATGATAACACACAACATTTCAAATGCCATTGAATACGGCAACAAGACTATCGTAATGAGCCAAGGCAAACTGCTTCTTACTATCGAGGGCGAGCAGAGAGCAAACATGACGGTGGAAAAGCTTATGAAGCTTTATTCCGACACCGCCGAGGACGAACTTTCAGACAAGATGATACTTCAAGAATAATCAGACATACAAAAAGCTGCGGAGGGAAAACTCCGCAGCTTTTACTTTTGTTCTTTCACATAAGACTAAACATATGTTATATCTATTCCTGCGATCTTTGCTCTGCCCTTTATGATAAGGATCTTTTCTTTTTCATCATAAGCTCCGTTAGGCTGGTCTATTCCGCCAAGAACGCAGTCGGCTTCCACCTTTATGCCCCAGTTCTTCGGGATATAAAGCTCCACTCCGCCGCAAAGCACATCAACATTCAGCTCGACTTCGTTTCCTGCCATATCGGCAGAATCAAAGTACACCTCCATACCGCTGTAACGGCAGCTTATGTCAACTCTTTTCAACACCTTTGAGGTTATATACTTTGTGCAGCCTGAAAATTTTGCGTCGATACGCACATATTCCCCGTTGTCTGAGGACTTATCCCATGCAGGATTATCGGTAGTGTGGGTGGTCCACTTGCTTTGGGTAAACCTGTAGCGGTAAGGGAAAATAAATGAAAATCCCACGCTGAGAAGCAGTGCCGCACCCAAAACAGGCCATGGGGTGAACTTCTCGATACCGAGAGTTTCGTCAAAGAGTATCGCCATGATAGCCATAGGGAAGAATATTCCCCAGAAGTTAAGGTGTCTGACGCTCGTTACGATAACAGGAACGAGAAGCAGTGAGATCACAACGCTCCACACGCTTACACTTCCCAGCAGACCGGTACGGTCGAGAATAAGCGCAACGCCTGCAAGGATAAAGAACAAGCCCCATATAAGATTTTTGTTTTTCATAGAAATCTCCTTTCTCCAAGTCTGAGCTTCAAAAGCTTGTAATAGCTTCGTGAGGCGTAAAGCTGTTTATGAGTGCCTGCAAAGCTTATAAGACTTGCAGAGGTTATGTTTCGCTCAACGGAATAGATGTGCTTTACATTCACGATTGCTGATTTTGACACCCGCACGAACTTTCGTGGAAGTATCTCTTCAAGCTCGAAAAGCTTCATTTTGACCTGAAAAACGTCGTCAGAGGTATGAGCGTTAAGATTATGTTCCCCTGTTTCAAAAAACAGTATGGAATCAAGGGGAGGATAGAACTGAACTGCGTCTTTGAAAAAAGCTATCTCAGGATCGCCCTCAGCGGACTCCGCCGCCCTTTTCATTTTAAGCACACGTTCATCGGGCTGTGCGCACCTTATGACTATCTCGTCCTCAGGCATATTCTCGTCTATCTCTATCCTGATCTTCACGCTTTCACCCCCTGTTTTATCTGACAGCCTTATTATAATCTATTTTGCTTTCCTTGTAAACCCCTTTTGGCTGACAGGTACAGATATCTATGTAAGAGGTAAATTTTATGACCCAAAGGGGGTGCTGACCATGCAACACCCCCTTGATTTAGTTTTTTACCAGTAGCTTGCCTCGCTGCCTGTGCCGTTCTGCATATATTTGTATATAAGCTCGAAAAGCTCGCTGTTGTCAACTCTGTTTTGCTCCATATAATCCACAACGCCCTGAGCGGTAAGACCGCTTGCATAGTCGCTGTTTCTAAGCACCATTGCAAACTCTGCCGCAGAGCAAGCCTTAGCAAAATTCTGTGACACAGCCTCTGTATAGTCAGAACACATAACAGACTTGTCTATAAGCTTGCTTTCGCTCGCCTCCGGGTCTTTATATCTCACTGAAACTGTGAGCATTTCGCCGCTGAGTTCGCTAGTTTCAGCCACCTTGCTCTCGTTATCCTGATATTTCAGAGACTTTTCATTGCCGTTATTTGGCACTATCTCATACAAAACCGTGACCTGCTGCCCCGAGCCGATATCGCCTGCGTCCTTTGTATCGTCCTCAAAGTCCTCGTCATTAAGAAGCCTGTTTTCATAACCCACCAGCCTGTATGCTGAAACATTTTCAGGATTGAACTCTATCTGCACCTTTGCGTCCTTTGCAACAGTGAAAAGCGTTCCGCTCATTTCTGTAACAAGCACCCTTTCTGCTTCGTCAACGCTGTCGATATAAGCATAGTTTCCGTTGCCGTTATCAGCAAGGGCTTCAAGCCTGTTGTCCTTATAGTTTCCTGAGCCAAAGCCAAGCACTGAGAGATAGACCCCTGAGTCACGCTTTTGTGATATAAGGTCAGTAAGCTCTTCTTCACTTGACAGACCAACGTTCAGATCGCCGTCAGTTGCAAGGATAACTCTGTTGTTGCCGCCCTCTATGAAATACTCCTCTGCAAGCTTGTAAGCTGTGGTAATTCCTGCCGCACCTGCTGTCGAGCCGCCTGCTGACAGGCTGTTAAGTGCTGAAACTATCTCGTCGCTGTTGTCACCGCTTTCGCCCTCAAGAACAACGCTGTCGCTGCCTGCATAAGTGACGATAGAAACTCTGTCATCAGCCCCGAGGTTTTCAGCAAGCATTGAGAAAGCCTGCTGAACAAGAGGAAGCTTATCCTCGTCCTCCATTGAGCCGCTCACGTCTATGAGGAAAACAAGGTTTGTAGGCACGTCCTTGACCTTTGCTTCTCTTGCCTGAAGCCCCACCAGCATAAGCTTTGACTCACTGTTCCAAGGGCAATCTGAAAGCTCTGTATTTATGGACACTGCACCCTCTGTCGGCTTTTCATAGTCATACTTGAAATAGTTTATGAACTCCTCTGTTCTCACAGCGTCAGGGTCGACCTCCCAGCCGTCGTTTATCATTCTTCTCACGTTTGTGTAGGAAGCCGTGTCAACGTCTGTGGAAAAGGTGGAAAGCGGTTCGTCTGAAACAAGCTTATAGCCGTTTTCGGTCAGATGGTTATATTCCTCGGTATTGTAACCCCCTCCTATATTCGCCGTGCCGTCAGTATCTCCGGCTGTAACATTGCTGGATCTGTAGTTTTCCGCAGTTGTTCTTTCATTGTTATAGCTGCCGCTCTTTCTGCTCTCCGAGCCGTCATAACCGCTTCCGCATGAAGCAAGCATTGTCGCCGTCATCATAAGCGACAGAGCTGTGATCAAGTTTCTTTTTATGCTGTTTGAAGTTGTCTTTTTCATAGCTGTCATCTCCCGTAAAATAGCGTGGGCGATATGCCCTTGCGTTGTTAGCTACATAGTCCTCCACTTAGCAAGCAGGTCTTGCAGATCGTTTTTCGAGGAATATCTCATTCGGTCATAGAAATAATCGTTCTTGCTTTTCTGCGAGTCTTTAAGAATACCCGAATCATCGTCAAGACTTTTCCAGCCGTTTTGAAAAACGATATCCCCGTCAAGAGAAATTTCTATCTGAGGTGCATTTTCAAAGGCCATAGAATAAGTGCTGTTTTCTTTCCTCAGTGGTATGAAATATTCTCTGTTTTCCTGCATGATATAAGGGGTAGAGCTTTCAATGGTGATATTTGTTTCGCTTTCTTCACCTGTTTTTGATACAAGGCTGTTTATTCTCAGAGTGTAATGTGCGCTGTCGCTGTCGAGCCTTGCTGAAAGCACTGTCACATCTGCAAAGAAGTCTGTATCTTCCAGAACGCTGTCCTCTGTGAAATAATCATCGCCCTTTGGAATGTAGCTGTACTCATAAGCCTTTGTGTCTGTGTGGCTGAAACTGAGCTGTTCGTATGTCTTTTCTTCTCTGTTTTCAAGCCTAGCCTTGTCAGCCGTTTCTACGCTATGCTTTGAAACACTGTCCGACTCTGAGCGGATATCGGCGTAAAGGCGCCGCCGATAATAAGCACGAGCGAGGCTGCTGCCGCTGCAAATTTTCTGTAATTTCTGCGGCTTACTTTTATCTGTGTCTGATCTTTGTCCGTTTTGTTTTCAAGCTGTCCCTCTATCCTGTCCCAGAGCTTTTCCATGTCAGGGGCAGTATCAGAAATATGCTTTTTGTAAAGAAATTTTATGTTCTTAGCCATAGATACTGTCCTCCTTTATGGTCTTTTTTAGTTTGAAAACAGCCTGACGGTATTTCCATGTGACAGTACCCAGCGGCTTCCCCACTGCCCGACTTATCTCACGAAATGTCATATCCATTCCAAGCCTCATGTTCAAGATATCCCTTTCGCCCTCTGAAAGCAGCTTCAAAGCCTCCTCGAAGGTGAGCTTTCCGATCACATCGTCGTCTACCCGCCTGCTGTTCTTTGTGCCCTACTTCATCATCGTCAAGGGTCGGCATTTCGTGCCGCCTTTTTCTTATAAAGTCAAGAGCGAGATTTTTCGCCATTACAGTCAGATATCGCTTATGCCCCGTTCCCTTTCGGTACTGACCTGCGGTGTCCCATAGCTTTAGGAAAAAATCTGATGTGAGGTCCTCAGCGTCCTGAGGACTTTTCACAATGTCAAGCATGATGTTATATATCACCTTGCCGTAGCATTGATAGATCTCCCTAAGCCCGTTTTTGTCATTTTTCAGGATCAGCTCCACCCTGAAATCGAACTCAGTGTCGGTCAAGTCTTTCACACCCCTCGATAACTTATATACGATTCTGCACGGGAGATTTTATGGCAAAATAGTATACAAATTTTACTTTTATTTTTTGTGCATTGATAACAAACTTATGTACAAACACGATTGTGCCGATAAGATATTTTAGCACATTAAAGCATATCTGTCAAATAAAAGAACACACCCCCGTCCATATGAACGAGGATGTGTTCTTCGTGTGAAGATCTATGAGAAATCATTTGGAGAGGTCAATATTTCTTACAGCGTCCCTTACCTTAAGAACAAAGGTCGGAGAAACTGAAAGCTCGTCAATGCCCATTCTCAGGAAGGTTTCTGTGAGAGTAGTGTCAGCCGCAAGCTCGCCGCATATACCTATCCATGCGCCGTTCTTGTGGGCATTCTCTGCGGACATCTCAATAAGTCTGAGTATAGCCTCATGGTGAGTGTCGCAGAACTGCTCTATATCAGGGTTCTGTCTGTCGCAAGCAAGGGTATACTGAGTGAGGTCATTAGTGCCAACGCTGAAAAAGTCCACAAGCTTTGCAAGCTTATCGCTTATGATAGCCGCCGCAGGGGTCTCTATCATGATGCCAAGCTCAACGCTGTCAGAAACTGTTATACCCTGTTCTTTAAGCTCAGCCTTGACTTCACCACACATAGCAAGGGCTTTTTCTACCTCTGAAACGCTTGTTATCATAGGGAACATTATGCCCAGATTGCCGTATACGGAAGCTCTGAAAAGCGCTCTGAGCTGAGTTTTGAATATCTCAGGTCTTGTAAGACAAATTCTTATTGCTCTGTATCCCAAAGCTGGGTTTTCCTCTTTTTTCAGACCAAAATAATCCACCTGCTTGTCAGCACCGATATCGAGCGTTCTTATGATGACCTTTTTCCCTGCCATGCTCTCAAGAACACGCTTATAAGCATGAAACTGCTGTTCCTCCGTAGGGAAATCTGAATTTTCAAGATAGAGAAACTCGCTTCTGAAAAGACCTATTCCTCCTGCGTCATTGAGAAGTACAGCACCGATGTTGTCAACGCTTCCGAT
>OCHJ01001323.1_pt1 | contig 19397 bp, 15 predicted proteins | sample 1538381 | NCBI WGS metagenome assembly OCHJ01 (sample SAMN04571688, study PRJEB22368) | human gut metagenome | biome: human gut; material: stool | host: Homo sapiens | place: Luxembourg | collected 2012-06-29 | reverse complement strand
TATTCCTCTAATCGGTACGGATAAAGGCAAAGAAGTGATGAAGAATCTTTTCAAAGAGCAGCTTAAACGCCAGAAAAAGTAATGTCAAAAGGCATACCTTTTGACAGAGTGAACTGAACATGAAAAACACGCCCCAAGAGTGCACCAAAACACCGGCGTTCACTTTTGGGGCGTGTCATTTTCGCTTCATACATTTTGGGTCAGCGGGGCAACGAGGAGCTTCCCACTAGCCCCCGGCTTTTGTAAAGATTATTTTGTTATCAACGACTTCGAAAAGTAGCTCATCTCCGTCGTTAAGATCCAATGCATTCCGCACCCATTTTGCAATATGGATCTGCCCATCACTAAACATAGTTGATTCTATAATCCTGTTCTTCCCGTGCGATGAACAATTTAGGGCAAATCTTATTTCGGAGTGCAGGCACCACCCTGCATGGGCAGCTTGTTGACACCCTTGTAGTCCACGAACTTGCTGGCAGATGGTTTTGCAGCCGGCACTTTCTGTACGGTGCTGCCCATCATTGCCTTCATCTTTTCAATCTTCTTATCGAGTTTAGGGGTAGGTTGTCCATTCCGGGTTGCCTGCGCCTTGGCCTGCGTGAGCCGCTGGTATTGTTGTTTCAGAGAGAGTTCCTGCTTTGCCATGCTGTGCTCCTTTCTATTACAAGACCCCTATTTTCTTTATAATATCAAATAATGTGCTTTTCTTCAAGCTATGCCCAGTTTCTTATAATACTCCTTATGAGAAAATCGGCGATGAAGTACGGTCGCTTGCAGATGAGGTACCGTTTGACATCCCCGATTCGTGGGAGTGGGTGCGGCTGGGCAACATCGGTGAAACGAATATTGGGCTGACCTATAAGCCAAGCGATGTTACAAGTGATGGGGTTCCTGTACTTCGCTCAAATAATATCCAAAACGGGCAGATAGACTACTCTGAGCTGCTATATGTAAGCTGTGCAGTACCCGAACGGGCTTATGCTCATAAAGGGGATATTCTTATCTGCGCCAGAAACGGAAGCCGCGCGCTGGTTGGCAAATCCGCTATTGTAGACGCTGACGGCATGGCCTTCGGAGCGTTCATGGCTATTTACCGCAGCTCATGTAACCCTTATATCCAGCTATTTATAAATTCTTATCTGTTCCGCGGACAGCTTGAGGGCGCAACTACTACAACTATCAATCAAGTAACGCAAGAAATGCTCAAAAGGCAGTTGTGCCCGCTGCCACCCATTCAAGAGCAACTGAGGATCGTACAGAAGTACACAGAATTACAACCGTTGATAGCGGCATATAGTAATGCCTACGATAAGGCTCAGATACTCATCACCGCCTTCCCAGAAGCTCTCAAGAAGTCGATACTGCAAGAGGCAGTGCAGGGCAAACTGGTACCACAAGACCCGTCTGACGAGCCTGCAGAGGCTCTGCTGAAGCGTATTCGGGCGGAGAAACAACGGCTCATCAAGGAGGGCAAAATCAAAAAGGACAAGCACGAATCCGTCATTTTCAGACGGGATAATTCTCATTATGAAAAGCGTAGTTCCGAAGAGGTCTGCATTGATGATGAGATCCCTTTTGAGATACCAGAGAGCTGGGCATGGGCACGCCTTTCGTCGTTTGGTGTTTTCAGTAGTGGTAAAACGCCCTCGATGTCAAACCCGCAGTTCTGGAATGGTAATGTGCCGTGGGTAACTTCAAAGGACATGAAGCGTCCAGTGATTACAGACTCTGAGATGCATATTTCCGAGTTGGCAGCAGCTACTATGCAATTGTATTCCGCCGGTACGCTCCTTCTGGTTGCCCGAAGCGGCATTCTGAAAAGATTACTACCTCTCTGCAAGCTGGGTATCGACAGCACTATAAACCAGGATATAAAAGCCTTCTCGCTATATGATATTGAGCTATCAGAATGGTTGTTCTATGGGATTAAAGCCTTTGAGCCGTTCATCCTCAAAGAGCTGGTGAAATCAGTCACAACGGTAGAGAGCCTCAAATTTGATGAGTTTGCGGCTATGCTCATTCCTGTACCGCCACTGTCCGAACAGAGACGAATTATAGATGCAATTAAAACGGCGATGAACCTACTGACACCCTTGTCCAGCAACCCGTTATTCTCATTATGAGAAGTTGGACGGGGTCGAAAGCTGTATCGATGATGAAATACCCTTTGAAATCCCTGACACTTGGGCATGGTCGCGGTTGGGAAGCCTTGTTGAAGTGATCACAAGTGGTTCAAGAGACTGGGCAAAGCATTATTCTGAAAAAGGAAGTTTGTTTCTGCGCATGGGTAATTTATCACGAAATTCATTCGAATTGCGGCTGAATAGTCTTAAAAGAGTGCAACTACCTGAAAAGGCAGAAGGTACAAGAACGGCTTTACAGGCCGGTGATTTGCTGTTCTCTATTACCGGAGAAGTTGGTATGCTAGGCTTGATTCCTGATGACTTTGAAACTGCTTATATCAATCAGCACACTGCCATGATTCGTTTTCTGCCGTTAATTCGCAATAAGTACCTGCCTTATTTTTTGTTGACTGATTATGCGCAAAAATGCTACAAAAGCAATCAGCATGGAATTAAAAATAGCTTCCGTTTGGATTCCATTTCCAATATTCTCGTTCCTATCCCACCTTTATCAGAGCAGGAACAAATAATTAGACGAATTGAACAGGCCACAAATAGAATAGCCACTATGTAAATCGAGGCATACACGACTGTAACAGCGTGTATGCCTCTTATTTTACCAGTCAACTACCTGATCCACAATTGTCCTCTGTTCAGTCGAGGTCTTGCGAAGGTAGATTCGTGTTGTCTCGATACTCTCATGCCCCATCAAATCAGCCAGAAACGCAATATCGTTGCAGCGTTCCAAGAAGCTCTTTGCGAAGCGGTGACGGAATGAGTGCGGGTATACTACCACCGGATCGATACCATACCGGACTGCCAGCTTTTTTAACTGCCCGGAGATGCCTCTGGTGGTGATCCTATCTCCATATTTGTTCAAAAAAATGAAGCCGCTTTCTTGGTGCTTATCGTTCAGCCAAGAAAGGGCTTCATTTTGCAGAGCCTTGGGTATGTATATTCGTCGGAGCTTACCACCCTTCGAGTACAAATCCAAATGCCCCAGCTTAATGTGTTCCACCTTGATCTGTATGAGCTCACTGACCCGTGCGCCGGTTGCGGCCAAAAAGCGTATTACAAAATACCAGAACAGCTCGTCATCCCGTTTGAGGCAGGTTTTGAAATACTCATAGTCGGCCTCGCTGATGACATTTTCCAGAAAGGCTTTCTGCTGTACTCGCACAAACGGCATTTTCCAGCTCTCTTTGCCGATGCTCTCCAAATAGCAGTTGATTGCCCTCAGACGCAGATTGACGGTCTTTGGCTTGTAGTTCTCAATCAACCATACCTTGTAGGCCCGCAGGTTCTTTTTTGTGATACCGTCGTACTGCGAGTTGTATTGCCGAATGGCAAAAAGGTACGAAGATATCGTGTTTTCCGAGAGGTTTGTGCCTCTCAAGTGTCTTTCGAATTCTTCTATCATAGTGAAAGACCTCCTTTCACTATGATATTATACCGTGTTCCTTTTACAGCCCTTTGACCATGGTGAGCAATTCCTCGATCCGCTGGACAATTCGGTGCTGCTCATTTAATGGCGGTATCGGCACTAACATGGGATAAAGCAATTTTCCAGAAATAACTGGCTGAGCGGTCGAGCTTGCTCGTTTCCTTGGTTCCAAATAATCAATAAGAAACTTCAACCACTTCATTTGCAGAAGTTCTTCGTCGAAATGAGTAATAAACGCATTATCTGTAACCCATGCAAAAGGTTCGGTAATGTGCGTTGCACCGCAATAATACCCAACACGACCAATTACGAGAGTGCGGTGGCATACATTCCACTTATCGTGAGTTCCGGCGATACCATTTCCACCATAGACCGGTATGCTACCGGCCGAATTCATTTGAGCCACAGTCAGCGAATCACCTGAAGAAACGGAGAGAATAGTTCCAATTCGTACCCAAGCCCACGTTTCTGGTATTTCAAAGGGTAGTTCCTCGTCGATGCAACGCTCCACGCCGTCCAACTTCTCATAATGAGAATTATCCCTTCTAAAAATGATGGATTCGTGCTTGTCCTTTTTGATTTTTCCTTCCTTGATGAGCCGCTGTTTCTCTGCTCGGATACGCTCCAGCAGAGCCTCTGCAGACTCGTCAATCGGGTCTTGCGGTACCAGCTTGCCCTGGACTGCTTCTTGCAGTATCGACTTTTTGAGGGCTTCTGGGAAGGTTGAATTTAAGGCTTCGGTTTTTTGGTACGCCACATCATATGCAGAAACAGCAGAAGCAACCTCATCAATCTTCTCAACGATACGCAGCTGTTCCTCCAGCGGAGGTATCGGAACTAATAGAGAGGTCATTGTTTCCGTGCCGACTCTGGGCATCTTCACGCCGTAGGTGATGCTGTTAATGAGATTATCGACATAAGGGGATTTCAGATAATTGACGATGTAGTTCGGATTGATTCCGCCGTATACACGGAATGGTACGATTTCTGGCGTGCAAATGCCGTCATCAGGGGCGACAAGAATCTTCAATAGATATGGGCGTAGCTTGCTGTAGAGAATGTCACCCTTTACAAATACGGTCTTATCACCAACAGCTTTGCGTTCACCGACTGTTTTATGTTCTAAAAGCCTTCCGCCTTTCTCAATGTCCTCCAAATCCAGTCCCCAAATCGAAGGATCGGCACTTGTTGCATTTACTTTTTGCTTTGTTTCTGCATAGGACGAAATGTTACCCAATCGCACCCACTCCCACGAATCGGGGATGTCGAACGGCACCTCATCCGCCAGCGACCGTACTTCATCGCCGATTTTCTCATAAGGAGTATTATCGGCACCTTTGAAGATAACGGAGGGGTTCTTTTCGCGCTTGATTTTCTTCTCTTTGATGAGCCGCTCTTTCTCCGCACGGATGCGTTCCAGCAAAACGCTGGCTGGCTCGTCATTCGGATCCTGCGGCACGAGCTTGCCCTGAACAGCCATCTGGAGAATGGAGTTTTTCAGTTGCTGCGCAGTCATTCGTCGCCCTCCTCCGTAATGTCGATGCCAAGGATATCGGTGATCTGGGCAAGGATGCGATCAATGTCAGCGTTCAGGCTGGCCCGTTTTTCCTGATACTGCAGAATCAGTTCCTTCGGCGGAAGGATCTCCTCCTCTTCATGCGGATAGCCGCAGAGATCAATATTGTAATTCCGCGCCTTCAGCTCTTCAACCGAGTATTTCTTCGCCTTGTCAAAGCCGTCAATAGTGATTTCCTCACGATTGTCCCACCACTCAACGGCCGGAGCAAAATGCTCCAGCTTCATAGGTTTCGTCTTCGAGAAGTTCTTATAGCCTTCCGGCATATCAAGGCGATAAAACCAAATCTCCGTTGTAGGATGGGTTCGGTCAAAGAACAGAATATTCGTCGTGATAGAGGTGTACGGTGCAAATACGCTATGCGGCATGCGGATAATAGTATGAAGGTTAAACTCAAATAGCAGTTTTTTCTTAATAGCAATCTTTGCATTGTCGGTACCAAACAGGAAACCGTCAGGGAGAATGACAGCAGCACGGCCATCCTGTTTGAGCCGATACATTATCACAGACATAAAGAGGTCGGCAGTTTCGCTGCTTGCGAGATCTGCAGGAAAGTGATTCTTGACCTCTGTTTTTTCATGTCCGCCGTAAGGGGGATTCATAAGAACTACATCGAACTGATCTTCCTCGGTATAATCAAGCACATCCCGCAGAAGTGAGTTTTCATGATACACCATCGGAACATCAATGCCGTGCAGCAGCATGTTCGTGATGCAAAGTGTATAAGGGAAGGGTTTCTTCTCAATCCCATAAATAGAGGTTGCATACTCCTGCTGGTCTTCTGCCGTTACGACCTGCTTACTCAGTTCATTCAACCAACTAGTCAGAAAGCCCCCTGTGCCGCACGCAAAGTCTGCGACCTTTTCGCCGAGCTTCGGTTTAATTGTCTTCGCCATAAAATCAGTCACAGCACGAGGCGTATAGAATTCACCAGAGGATCCGGCGCTCTGGAGTTCCCGTAAAATGGACTCATATATTTCCCCAAACGCATGGCTCTCCTCGTAATCATCCAAATCCAGGTCATCGATGATATTGATCACTTGGCGCAGCAAAACGCCGTCCTTCATGTAATTGTTCGCATCCTCAAAGGTTGTCTTGACAATAGCTTTTTTGATGGGTGTTGCTGCAGTCACATTAAGCCCCTTCAGAGTTGGGAAGAGTTTATTATTCACAAAATCAAGAAGCGTGTCGCCCGTCATCGCCTTACCCGACTTATCATCAGCGGCCCAGTTATTCCAGCGGCATTCTTCTGGAATAATTGATGTATAGGGCCGATCTGTATATCGCCATTCCTCTTCCTTTGTATTGTAGACTTTCAAGAAAAGGATCCAGGCCATCTGCTCAATGCGCTGAGCGTCACCATTCACTCCCGCATCATTCCACATGATGTCCCGAATGCGCTTTACAAAACCTGTTAAACTACTCATGATTAACCCGCCTCATATAATTCATTCTCAAGTTCATGAACAGCTTCGTTATACTTATCCTCGCCGCCGAAGAACTTGAATATCCTCTGGATCTTCCCAAATTTTGCGAATTGTGGAGTTGTCAGAATAGCTTCATGCTCTAACTCGTAGATTCCGACATTCATATACTGATCCAGAAGCGCTTCCAAGACTTCTCTTGCCACCCCGCTATACTTGCTGAGGAAATCCCGCTTCTTCACATTGTTGGCTCTCTCTTTTCTGGTAAGTGGCTTTTTGTCAAAGGCAACATGGCAGATGAAATCGAAGTCATCTACATCGCTCATATGCTGATCCGCTTTCAGTGCTTCAAGGTCAATCCCCTTGCTGGCCAACAATTCTTGAATCTTCTTTTTCTTTTCCTCGGATGTCCACTGCCGAATAAAGTTGTCGAGGGAAGCGTATGTACCAATAATATTCGTTTTGGTGTAATCGACGATGCTCTCCTGCCGCAGGAGTTTCCCATTCGTATCATACACAGAGACCGTTTTATTGATTATGCGGACACGACACCCATTTTCATCAACAATGGGCTTTTCTTCTGGTGGATACGGTGGATCAACTGGGTCAGGGTCGGGATTTGGTTTAGGTCCAGGAGGACAGGGACCACGCTTTTCTTTCCCATAATCTTCATCAATTTCAATCGGGCCATCCCAATCAGGATCAGCAAAAAGGGCTGTAACACCGCGAATGTCCATAACTATAAAATGGGTCTTTCCATCTTTTTCGCGTATTCTTGTGCCTCTTCCGATAATCTGCTTAAACTCAGTCATTGAGTTGATCCACTCGTCTAAAACGATGAGCTTTGTCATCTTGCAGTCGGCTCCAGTTGACAACAGCTTAGATGTCGTTGCAATGACCGGCGTTTTCGACCCGACCGAAATGAAGTAGTCGAGTTTATCCTTGCCAAAAGTATCGTTGCCGGTAATGCGTACAACATAGTCGGGATACTTTTGCATCATATCAGGATTCTGCCTTGCGAGCTCATTTCTCATACGAAGTGCAGCATCTTCTGTTGCGCAGAACACAATGGTTTTGGACATCCGATCAGTCGCTTTGAGGTAGTCTGTAATTTCTTTTGCGACTTGGACAATGCGGTCTTCAATTATGATGTTATAGTCATAATCCCTGTTATTATAAATTCGGTCAGGGATCTCATGCCCGTAAATATCAAGTTGACCTTTCCGTGGGCGCCAACCATCGCCAATGTCGGTCGTTATATTGATGACTTTGAAAGGCGCCAGAAAACCATCCTCGATGCCATCTTTCAGGCTATAGACATATACCGGCTCGCCAAAATAATCTATGTTGGAAACATACTTAGTCTCTTTTGGGGTTGCGGTCATGCCAATCTGGGTTGCCGAGGAGAAATACTCCAAGATCTTCCGCCAATTGCTTTCCTTCTTGGCTGAGCCGCGATGACACTCATCAACGATTACGAGATCGAAAAAGTCTTTGCTGAATAGCTGAGCAAGACGTTCGACAGTCTCATCCCCATCTTCTGTATCGTCATCGTCTTTTCCCGCAAGTTGTTGGTAGAGTGAAAAGAATATCTCGTGCGAGGTAATCGTAAGAGGATCGTCCTTCACAAAATTGACTTTATGAATCGTTTTTTCGAGCGGAGCAAAATCCTGTTGGATTGATTGATCGACCAAGATGTTACGATCAGCCAAATACAATATTTTTTTCTTCATTCCGCTCTTTAGAAGGCGATATACAATTTGGAATGCAGTATAGGTTTTGCCTGTACCTGTGGCCATCACCAGCAAGATGCGATCTTGACCTCTGGCAATCGCATCAAGAGTCCTATTGACAGCGTTACGCTGATAATAGCGAGGGGGATATGTATTCTGCCCTGAATAGAACGGCTGCCGAATGACGGATTCCTCTTGCTGTGTGAGCCCTTCTCCATGGTTGGCTCCAGCCTTGAATCTCGCATAGAGAGCATCAGGAGCTGGAAAATCCTCCATAGAAATGCTGCGCTCTTCTCCGGTGAGGAAATCATGCTCCATAAAACCATCACCATTAGAACTGTAGGCAAATGGAATGTCCATCATTATGGCGTATTGCATTGCCTGCTGCAGCCCATCTCCGACAGCATGCTTGTTATCTTTCGCCTCAACGATTGCAATCGGAGTGCTTTCGTTCAAATAAAGAATATAGTCTGCTTTCTTGGCTTCCTTGCGGGAGACCATATTTCCTCTCAAGTTGATTTGTCCATCTGTAATTCTTGTCTCCATTGTAATAAGACTAAGCGCCCACTTTTTTGTTATGGCAGGCGTAATAAACTGAAGCTTGATATCCTCTTCAGTCATCTGCCTTTTCGATAAGACTGCTGCCATGCGATTATCCTCCAAACTTCCGATAGTTGCTGATTATCAGAACTTGATGCATATAAGAATTATTCTACGATTCTGCAAATTTCGGCAACCTCATCCAAGGTTTCGGTTCTTGGGGTTAATCTCATCCACCAAATATTTCTTGGTGATCTGCGCATAAAGAGTATCGTCCTCAGGAATAACCTTTCCATCTTTGATCAGGTTGGCCATAGCCAAAAGGAGCAGGGAAACGGTCGTAATGCGTTGCTGACCATCAATGACGAGGTAGTCAGAACTACTGCCCATAGGATCGCTAACAGAGACAATTCCTCCAAAGAAATGCCAACGTTTTCTATCACGAATGGTACGAACAAGATCCTGATACAGTTTCCTGCAGTGTTCCTCGCGCCAATCATAGTTTCGCTGATAGACAGGAATGATCAGCTTGTCCGCGTTTTTCAAATAATGAGTAAGAAGTTTTCCTTGGCCGTTCATGATTTACCCTCCAGCCCATCAGTGGCGTTCTTCTTTCCGGGTTTCTTATATTTCTCGGAGTAACCGATATACTTTCCGCTCTTTATTCTGGCATCCACTGGCTTTTCTGCGTCTTTCGGAAGGAGCCAACAATAACCAGCACGCTCTGCGCCCGGTATCCGCCCTTGAGAGCAAAGCGTTTGAATACGCCTGTTAGATAGGTTCCATTTAGTTGCTGCTTCGCTTATGGTCATATAATCCATCTCGACACCTCACACATAACAAAGAGGTCCTGTCGTGGCAGAACCTCTAAATGGCTGCCAAAGTACGCAGCTGTAAAACTATCAAGTATCAAGTTAATAATACACCATCATGCGAATAATATCAAGCCAGCTATGTGGATTAGCTACGACCATTTCGTGAACAATCGGCACAGACTCCCCGGTTTGCACCTCCCTTGCCACCGTAATAGGACATCTGCGCATCCTGCTTAATTCGGCCGCAAACCGTACACATGATCCATCGCCGATTGTAGCGATCCACTGTCCATTCATCAGAGGTCGGGTCATAGCTCTGGCAGATCCGGATATATTCCGCATCCAGATCCTCTTGCGTAGGACCGGATGGGACCACATGCCTAGCAGCATACGGTGTTGGACGAGTATAGACTGATCTTCGTTCGAAATATCTTTCTCGCTCTTCGCGCAGCAGGATCTCTTCTTCATTCGTTCTCCTGATCTTATCGATGTCGGATAGCCGATCTTGCAAATCTCTCTTGAAGTCTTCTTTCTTCTGGATGCCGGCCTTGGCGACACAGAGGCAGGCTGGAGGCTCAGCCACATTGAATCTGCAGTATGCGCAATCGACCCACCTTGCCGAGTATTTCCCTTTGTAACGGCCAATGGAGATGGGGCAATGGTATCCGCTCCCATGTCCTTCAGGCTCAATGGCTACCGCATAGTATTTCTCTTTCCAGTGCTGTTCAAGACGACTGAATACCCACTCCGCTTTCTCATAATTCTTCAGAATGGTCATAATGCGATCAGGTGTAAATTCCTGATCCTCGTCCAACTTCGGCATAGCATACTTGAGCAGTGAGTAACCGTCATTCTTCGCCTCGGTAGCCAACGAAGCGAGATCCTCACTGTCATAATAATGGTTGAAGTCAAGGAGGATGCGTAAGCAACTACCCTGTGCTTTGATCGTCAGGAGGGGCGGATAGGCAAGCGGCTCGCATTTGAACTCCACAGAGTCAACACGGACAGTTTTGACGTTTTGGAGCAGCTCATCTTTGGACCATGCAGGGAAGCGCAGCATCACGGGAGGAAGGGTCAAACAATCCGTCTTTTCCAATTCGGCTGCCAAAGCCTTATAGATAGCAACCTCACTGGCATACATGCACTCATAGTTGGAGACATGCGCAAAGTGATGTCGCCGAATCGAGCCCTTTCTCGCTTCGAAGGGCTGTCCGCAGGCAGCACAAACACAGTTGCACTTCTGGCCACTCGGAACTTTGGAAATGTGCATGATCTCCCCTGATTTGCTATGTACGCCAAAGTAAATATGGCTTGCAGATCGCTTTTTTATATCATGAGCCATTGCAGGATCCTCCCGTAAACCCGATGGAAAGTATCTCCGTCATATGATCATTATGCAGAATCAAAGCTTTCTGTCTGACTAGACAATCATGCCTCAAAAAGAGATCTGTACTGCTCAAGCGTCGCTAATACCTCAGTGCAAATCGTTATGTTATATCCGTCATCTCTGAACACCTTGCCGTGGCTCTTGCCTGCATCCGTTTTCATCGATGTAAAGTTCCCTCTAAAGTCCCTTACATACACATCTGCGTGCCCCTCGGGATCCTGACAGCGAGCTTCCAACTCTGGCCTACACACAAAGCCACGTTCCTTCTGCAGTTGCAAAAAAGTGCGAATAATTCTATGGTTATTCTGATTTGGCGCAGCTGCCCAATCAGGAATCTTACGAATTGCCTTCCACTCCTGTTTATCTGCTGGTGGCATTGAAGTAGGCTTCAATTTGCATTGTGAGGTCGTAACCGCAGAGACTTCCTTATGCGTTGGTTCAACTTTTGTGGCCAGATTATAAAGCTGAAGTCCCCTCATGAATAATTCTGAAGTGTCTGCCACAGCTGATGCCTTTTCTACCACTGGATACATGACCTCGGAGCTAAAACTATCATTGCAATGCAGGATTGCCTTTATGTTCAGCCCGTTGTCATGAAGTAGTTTAGAAATCTCATCAAAGAGAGGAACTAAAGCCGTTTCGATGGCAGGAGTTATTTTGGGAGATACGAAAAGCACTTCCCCAGTAGACATGCAGAAATAGCCATACAGGCAGAGCGCTGTTCGGATACACTTTTGGGCGATCTTTGTTATCGTCTCATCCTTTCCCCCATAATTCAGGCCGCCCTCATGATAAGCTACATCAACCGCGTAGATATACGGTGCTTCCGTGGAATACGCAATACCAATTCCATCAATTTCTGCCTGCTTGAGGAACTGTTCCAGACTGCACCCTTTTGAAATATCCAAACTATGTTTTTCGAGGAAATAGTTCCTACATATGACGAAAAGATCCTCAATTTCTTGACGATTTTCAAGTTCCCAGAAGGGAGAGACTTTCCAATTAGTTTGCACCAACTGACACAGCTTCTCATGTCTTAGCCAGGAGTAAATTAGGGATTCGCCCATTTCAATCTTCATGTTCCGTCCCTCCATTGTGATGTGCTCGATTCCACGGAGAAAGGTTAATATATAGTTTTTTCAACTCGTCCATATTCCAATTCTCCTTGTGAATCGTTTCAAATAGCTCCTCTTGCCGAGGCTGACCAAGCGTAAGCCGATAAACTGAGAGCACATCCATCAGATGGTCATATCTGCAACGATCCTGACTATATGGGTACATGGGAACGATGCGCTCTATCTTATATTTAAAGGGAAAATCATCAGGCAAGCACCAGTAGGGGATCAAATCTGAATGGTTCTGCTTCAAGGCCACTGTCGCACGATCCATGGTCTCCTTCCAAACGCTCTTTTCAAATGGGAAAGCTCCGAATTCGCTGTCTGCCAGGTTCTGACGGATCGCATGGCAGAGATAACGGTTGATCCGGCCTTCCCGTTGCTCCAGATCAATTGGGTTTGATGGCAGATTCCAGTGCATGATTTTTCTGCAGTAGTTATGGAAGTCCAGTCCTTCTTGCCCGATAGATGTTGTTGCCAGCACAAATGGACGGAAGGGGGAGTTGAAGGCGCTTCGGATGTTCTCAGTTCTCTGCATGGTCTTCTCATTGACCTGAGCGTTAAAGTAGCCCACTGCAAAGTGTGTGCGCAGCCTGGATTTCTCCCGATGGCCAAGGAAGGATTCCCGCGTTTCAATCTGGATGCTCGCAGTATCAACAAAGCCTGACTTCATCTGCCGCAGCAACTCCAAGTCACTCCCGCCCCCCAAAGTAAAGGCATATTCGTCAAGAACGGCCTGTAGGTTTCCCTCAACACAGTAGCTGGCCACATTCCAGTAATAGGCCTCATCAGAATCCTTATTGCCATATAGCACATCGATGATTGCCATCGACTCCTGCTTATTAAAGAGGGCAATGAATTTGTCCGCGAGGTCCATCGCCATCGTACCTGCCATAGATGCCCCTTTGAACAATCGATATGCGCAGATCGCCGGCGAGCCAATGGCCAGTTCTGTCAGCAGTTTCTCCGTACCAGCTGCAATACCTTTCAGTTCATAGCTCGGCTCTTCGCCATCTAAGGTCTGCATGAGTGCCACTACTTGTGCAGCGCTCTGTCGAACAGCATGAAGTTGGTGCGTCTGCCGGAATTCCTGTAGAAGCTCCTGGACACGGCCACAAACGATCCGGCGTACTTCATCGACCGACCTATCAGCCAATTCCAGCGGCTCATAGAGCTTTGCCAGGGTTCTACATGGGTAAGTAAGAACCTCCTCCATCTCATCGCGGAGTCGCACAACCACTTTGCGCCGTTTTCGCTCCCCTTCAGAACTGTCCTGGGCAAAATATCGCATTTGTTTGGCATCTTCTCGGTTTCCGAGCCTGCCTACGGTAAGCCGCTCCGCCTCATATGAGGTAAGTCCTGCAATCATGCGGGGAACCATCTCCCAGCTGGAGAAGACCAGTGTCTTCGAATATCCTTTATTTTTATCGAAAACACTTTTCGTCGAATAATATGGACGAGATGCAGGAATCCATAAGAGCAATTCAGCGCCATTCCGTTCTCTGCTAAATGCCTCATTAAAGAGTGTCTGCAGGCGGCCATTGTTGCAAGGGATCTTTTCGTAGCGATTGATTCGGGTTCTACGCAGCAGCATGCTTGTGGATTGCTCTACAAGTCGATAGTCTCCCTGTTTCTCCAACGCATCGACAATCTTATCCTTGACCCGGTAATTCATAAATGACAACAGATATGGTGCCGACTTCACATACTCGATAGGAAACTTTCCGAGTGACAAAGAATCCATCAGCATCTGCAATTCGGTATATGACCGAATATCCTCGGTGGTTATCTCGGTCATCTCCGTAGCTTTGCTACGGTCGAAAATAGCATCGCTCAATCGCTCTGTCCGGCAGACGCAGCGATACATTTCATCCTCTGCCCGCGTCTTTTCTGCGACCAGCACGGTGTAATGTTCTGTCTTAATTTCAGCCAAATGGCGAGAATAGTCACTCCATACCTGATGGAATTGATGTTTCTTTTGGTCATCATTCATCAGGAAATCCATGACCTGCATGAATTCCTGATAATGCCCTTCGCCTGTTTCTGAGAGCTCTTCAAGTGTGGAATAGGGCTTGTAGGGCGTCGCAGACAGCAAGAGCACCTTCACATCATTATCTTCGATCAGGAACTTCCTTGCCAGCATGCCACTTTCCGAATTGTCTCCAGCAATCAAATCCTTGAATCTCTGGAACTCATCCATGATGACCAGGTCGGGTTTAAGTCGATCCAGACTAATACTCGCAAACATCCGGCGTAGCCCATTAACGGCTTCTCGCCGACGCCGGTGAGGCAGTTCCATCACCTCCGGCTGCTTGCAGATATCCAAAATTTCATCCAGAAAGGCAGGCTCAAGTTTGAAATATCTGCTGATTGCATCCATCATATCAGAGAGGTAGTTTCCGGTCTCTGCATCGCATTCATCAATGCGTTTGTTATACTCGTCAATATTCCAATCCCACCACTGCAGCGTATGTTCATATTGCAGCAGTTGTTTCAATGGGTCCTGATACGACTCGAATACGGGATAACGATGCAAAACAGCATAGATCAATGCACGCTCATGCTTTGACCCTTGGCCACCCGTCATGGAAAAGGAGGTCGCCGGGGTCATTGGTATCAACTGCATGTAACTGTGATCTCTCCCTGCGCTCTCATAGATGCGAAGGTGCTGCATCGACAAACGACTCTCCTGAAAATCAAGGCAGTCCTCTTCCGGTATGCCCAGCTTCCTGCAGTTCTGATTTGCGATGTTGATATTGGAGCAAATATAGACGACCTTGAAATGGTCATCCCAAGCAGCATGCAAATCCGCTACCTTCTGGATGACCGCGCTGGCGATGATCGTTTTTCCAAGGCCAACCTCATCTGCCAGCAGAACGCGATACTGTTTCTGCTGGTAAAGCTCCAGAATACGATTTGCAGTAGCCTCCTGGAAATCCAACGGTTTCAATGCCGACATGATCGATCACCTCCTCTTCACAGCTTCCCGGAACGTTCTGATCAACATGCGGAAGGAGTCATCAACCAACTCAGGTGATACCCGTTCCATGATTTTTTCTACTTCATCAAGCCGTTTCGGATAAAACGCTGCGGTGCGTAGCAGACGTTCGTAAAGAGCAGAAGGGATCACTGTCTCCGTGGTATCCGCGCCAATGGCCAATCGTTTCATCAGCTCCTGCTGCTCGATACCAGCCTCCGTGTAATTGTCTGCGAGCAGGAATGCCACATAAGCCAAGAATCCGCTCTTGCTCCCTATCACTGCGTTAAAGATGGCAGAATCCCGATCTTCCGGAATTCCCTCAGTTGGAATCTTAGCAATACAGTATTGATTTCCACGTCGAATGACATATAGCTCACACAATTCCCGAAGCAGCATATTGTGAAACTCAACTTTGTCCTGCAAAGGCACAAAACTTGCACTACGGTATATCGGTGCAATTTCTGCCGGTTTCTGAAGACGGCCGCAGGAGATCGTGAGTTCGTATTGTTCTCCTTCTGCCTGAACTGAAGCTCCTTCTATGGAATCCAACACATCGCGCAGGCCATCCATCGTTTCCTCACTCTCGGGAATCACCGAGATAGTCGGTAAATCCTCCAGCTGTTCGAACATCGGGTTTCCTGTCACCAGGTCATCAAGCACTGCGCTGTAAGAAGCATAATAGGGCTTGTACTTCAACTCAAGCATAAACTCGACATTGTGGTAAAATGCGTTAGCTGAAGCGTTGAGAGATCCAAGGTAGAGATAGTGCTTGCTCCCAACCGACTTGAAATAGATTTTTGCGTGCAGGTCCCGTTTTGCTACGGATTGCTGATCTGCATCGCCCAGCAACTCATCATCCAGGAGCATCTCTGAAGGCACATAAACATGCTGGAAGGAATCCCATGCTTTCTGCGTTACTGAATTGAGCCGGGTTACGAGAGTTGTTTCATAAGGCCCGTTTCCCAAGCGCTCTACGATACTATCACTCAGGAATGGTGACACCACGATAAGGCTCTGCGCATCATCCAGCATCTGCGAAGCCTGGCTTTTATAACGAGGAATGCCAAAGGGGAGAAATCTACAGGACTCAAAAGGATCCTCACATTGGAACTTTTTAACCCTCAGGACATCACGCGCTAAGCTGGAGATTGCGTTCTGCTTTCCAGCCACTGCATACTTCTTAACGAAGTAAAGCATGTCGGCCAAAGGACGATTCTCTTCCTTTGTTTCCCGCCCAATCGCACCTGTTACTTCAACGGCAATATCCATGCTCCGATCAAAAGTCAGATTTCGGCTAAGTACAATCACCTTGATTACCGCTGCTTCCGTCTCGCTGTGATATTTAATCACCCAGAGCTTTGGATGGAAATTTGCGTTGCGTTCCAGGCTCACAGGAAAGATGCTGTTTTCCAGCAAGGCATAGACAGGGCGGATGTTTTGCGGCATCTTAATCCCATCTGCATTGCAGAAAATTGCAAGTTTATCGCTGCACTTCCGAATCGCTTCCAACAGGAAGAATGGATTCTGTGTGGCTGAGCTGTCATAATCCTCAAACATCCCCAGCGACACTGGTACTCCCAGAAGAGCCTCCATGTCCAATGAGTAAGTCATTCCCACAGCGAATTCCAGATCATATCCCGGAGGCGGGCAGAGCATTTGGCTGTAGTCCAGTCGGTTTTCTTCGGGGTTAAATTGTCGCCTTGCCATGCTCACGCCTCCAATCCCGTCAGGATGTCGTTGATAATTGTGGATGCCGTGCCAAAACGGTAGTCCAGCTTGTAGTAATGGATTGGTCTCTCAAAGCGGTAGCTTTTAGGGTTGTTGAGCTTAGCACGATTCTGCTTTACCAACCGTTCGCGCCGGATCAATAAGTCTCTTGCTGCATCGATGTCACCTTCTTGCAGAGCAGTATCAAAGGCCCTGAGAAATTGGCTGGTCATTGGGGGGCACTTTGAAATCGCGAGCACATCTTCCAGGTGAATTGGGTGATAGTGATCACAATAGCCTTCGAACTCAGCTCGAATAGCTTCTACTTCATCGTCATGGATACCACATCCATCTGCGTAAATGATGTTGTAAAGAAGATGCGCGCCATAAATGAACTCCGCAAATTCCTGCGCCAAATGAACGGCATCGCTAATGTCACTTGGTACCGTCGCATAGGGGATTTCCCAGAAGGAAGGAAAGCGAATTTTTTCACGCAGCATATACGCCGTGAGGGAATTGCAAGTCGCTGGACTATCAAGGAAATGATCGTAAAGGTACTGTGCCTCTTTTTTGGTAAGTTCAATAGTCGCGTCCTTTTGAACATCGTAGTCTGGCACGATAGGAGAGAACAGAACAGTTTTTCCGGCTAATGCGTCCGTATCGTCAGCCGCCTCATCTGCACTTTCTGTTTTCAGAGTAACTTCTCTTTTTATCCTTTCATTCCGAAGGACTATTTCACACGCTTCATCCAGAGAAATGTTTGGATATCGAAGGATACCGACTGTCCGCAATCCATTCCAATAGATGGAACTTGGCTTCATCTTCACCATCTTTTCCATGTTGCGGCTTCCGACGATCCCATATGCCTCCGGCCCGGAATTCTTCACTAATGTTTTGACTAGTGTGAATTCTTCATTATGGATATAGGCAAGAACATCCCGCCGGTGCTTAAACCGATGGTTTTCGGCTTGGGCAAACAAATAAGGAAGAATCACAAAATACTTTGCTCGTGTCTGCAAAGTGGAGATCCCCGGAAAGAACATATCGGAGAAAGCATCCCGAACAGTTCCAATCCCCAACTCATCCAGCGCTGTTTGGGTCCCAAGTAGCCGTAGAATGGATACGACTTTGTCACGCTCAGTTTTAGAAAAATCAACCCATCCGATCTGCATGAACCCAAATCCTCCTCACGAACACTGTGCTACACACATGAATGATGTCTATTCCACATGCATCTGTAGAATAATTCGTCTTGTCATTATTTCTCCAAATTGAAATAGCAATCTAATCAGTCTTTCTCCCTTGTAAAAACGCGCTGTAGTCTATCTTGATAAGTGGGCAACTGCTCCAAATAAGGATGGATCCGCCGTTCAATTTCTCTGCGCTCCAATAGCGTTGCTTCGGTGGGATCAATGGTATGACCGACTTCCTCCATGATATCAACTGCCAATTCCCATACGAGTTTATCAAATAGCTCTTCTCCACAATTAACTACGCAGCAACCGGTATCGCCGATGCTACCTTGCACATTGTCAATGCTGATGTAGATATAGCCCACCTTATCCGACCAAAGCAGTTCAAAATGAGTCGATGTTCGGATATAGTCATTGAATACATCAATAACCTGCTCGATGGCACTCTTCGTTTCAGGTTCATAAGTCTTTTTCATTAAGTATTCTCCTCGCTATAAATTTCTAATTGAAGGCACCTGAATGTTACCATACTCGTCAGTTTCGTTCACAACACGAGGATAACAGCAATAATAGAATCGGCCACCTCTTCGATAATCCGTGCCTTTTCGGTATTCTGTGATCAGATTATGCCGACACCCCAGGCACTGGTCATCGTGCCATTCCTTGGTCTTCTCGCAGATATACCACGAGCGAGGATTGCCCTTCATTCTCTTGCATTTCGGCTCATATGGGCTGTGGTTTCTCAGGAAAGCCTCAAAACGTCTTCTTTTATTGAGCATGATGTCTCGTAGGCCGGTAGGAGAAAAAAGGTCCGGAGTGAATCCGTCATCGATAAAAAAGCGGCGATAGTCAGCGTAAGTGTCGTCCTCGGCAATGGCCCATTCCGCTTTGACAAGCCAATCGCAATCATTTTCATCGTCTTCTGCTATCAGCTGAAAGATAATTGCAACATCCAATGTGAACTGGGGAACCACCGACGCGATAGCGCGATTGGGCCATTTCCAAACAAACTTGTCGCAGTTATCTCCGCTGCCAATAATGTACTCATTCGCATAGGCCTCAGTTTCATCAAACACCCAGATAACTTTATATCCGGCTTTAGTATAAAAAAGGTTGCGCCGTTCAAACTCCGTTGAAGTAATGGGACTATGCTGAAACTCAATCACATAGCCTCCAGTCAGGATATCAGCTCGATGAGACTCTCCTTTATACTCAATGACCACCTCTCTGGTGGATTCGGGGAATCGATTCTGCCAGTTGCGATGCCATTCGGACATATCGTATTTCCAGTCATCCACACACGAAGTCACATGAGCGAAGTGCCACGAATTGACTTCGCCCTGGCGAGGAATCACCTGGT
>OCHJ01001308.1_pt1 | contig 19685 bp, 25 predicted proteins | sample 1538381 | NCBI WGS metagenome assembly OCHJ01 (sample SAMN04571688, study PRJEB22368) | human gut metagenome | biome: human gut; material: stool | host: Homo sapiens | place: Luxembourg | collected 2012-06-29 | reverse complement strand
CGTTCATTGTGGTACTGACATCAGAGTGTCCTAACAGTTCCTGCACATCTTTTGGAGCAGCTCCGTTTGAGAGAAGGTTGCTTGTGTAGGTGTGTAGCAACTGGTGGAAATGGAAATTTTCAAAACCGTCCAGCCTTTTTGCAACTGACCGGCAGGCAATGCTGAGTGTGCTTGGCAGTTCCAGACATCCGTCAGGTCTCAAGCAGACAAAGGAGATTTCCTTGTAATCTGCCGGGATTTTTTCGGTTCCGTCCAGATGATAATCTTCATAATACACTCTGTTTTTGTCCTGTACTTCCTTGTAGAAATTGCGATGGTAAAGTTCACCATACTGCATCCGGCTTTTAAACTGTTCCTCTATGTATTTAAATGGACGTTCTATCTTTCCTTTTTTACGCGGCCAGTAGCATGGGCATGCATCTAGTTAAAGACTGTAATCCAAATCCTATGATTAAAGGTACTTTTGATTTCCTAAAATTGGTTATTGACAATTGGTTTAAGACTGTGTAGAATATATAGTACATAGAAAAAGTTTGACTTTTGCAGAGCGGCATTGTGAAAATGATGTTAGCTCTGTTTTTCTTTTTTACGATAAATATAAGTGGATATTAAAAGATTAATCGGTTTAGAATTGGTTTAGTTTACTTTACTTAAACCGATTGAATTTGTAATATATACTTTTACTATGCGTCATATTTGCTAAGCATTGTAGTGTTTGACACGGCAGTATATGTCTTAAAATAAAAAGACGTATTTGAAGGCGAATGACATCTGAAATCGGTGCAAGCAAGAAAAAATTGCATAATTAGCAGAATGAATGGGCAGTCCTGAAATCGGGATTGCCCATTTTTAGAAGAAAGACGAAAAACTCTTGACCTGCACGCAGCGTATACGCTTATACTATCAACATAAATCATAAGGAGGTGCATCGGATGTTATTAAATGAAATTATAAATGAGGTTGGAATGACAAAGCGTGCAGTTAAGTATTATGAAGAAAAAGGATTGCTGTCAGTGGATAAAGATAACAATGGTTATCGTAACTATACTGCACAAGATGTTGAAACTTTAAAAAAAATTTCAGTATATAGAAAACTCGGTATTAGTATTAAAGACATACAGAGCCTTTTGGAAACTGGCGACAAAAGTATTCTTCTTCGTATTTATCAAGAAAAAGTGCAGGAAAAAGTTTTAAAAGACTCAGAACTTGAAGCTTTGAAGCAATTTATAGATGATGGTGACGCAGACAAAGCAAATGAGGCACTTGATTATCAAACCGTTGAAAATGCAATTGAGTCTTTGCTACCGGGAAAAGAATGGGGAGATTATTTTAAAAGTCATTTCAAACCATTTCTTAATGTAAGGTTGAAGACTCTGGAACAGAAGCAGGCACTACAGAATATATTAGAATATTGCGATGAAACGACATTGAAAGTTCCTTTTATTATGGGAATAGGTGCGAAGATGATAGGTGGGATTGCACAAGAAACCAGAACCGCAGATGAGATGATAGCCTATTATCGTGATATGAGTGAAAGTGAATATGAAAGACTAAAAGAAAAAGTATGGAAAGGTGCTAAAATAAAAAACGGTATAATGAAATACCATCCAGCATTTATTGCACAGAGAAAAATGCAGAAAGAGTTACAAAATAAAGGATATAACGATATATTCATTCCTAATTTAATGGTTCTGTCTCCAACGTATGCAGAATATAAGAAAGCGTTAGATAATGTGAACGATAGAATGTGTAGAGAACTTGGACTGTATTATGATAGCAATTACAACTTAGTTATTAAAAAAGATAATTCTAAGTAAAAGTTAAACTACCATTTGAGAGAGGAGAAATTGCTTCAATTTGTGAAGAGTGCAAGACAGTTATATTTAAGTATTAAGCAGTTACAATTCAATAAAGAAAAAATGTTGTATTATTCTCATTGCCGTCCGTGCGGTCATGGGGAAAATTTTGGGGATCGGCATCCCAATTGAGTTTCAGGACGGCCTGATTCAAGTTGCTTTTATTATTATCACGATTATTGCCAATCAGCGTGGACTGAATGACGCAGCGGCGGTGGTCCGTTTAGGCGGCCAGTATTTGCGTGGTTACATTTTTGACTGTATTTTTGCTGGCATTCATTTTAGTTTTAGCGGCTTTTTTTGCGCATGCAGGAAATCCGGCCTGTCGTTTTTACACAATATTCTCGCTATTGTATTGATGCGTGTGCCTGGCGTTTATGTTACTTCAAAATTATTCCCGGCAACGCTTTTCCCGATGGGACTGGCTACTGCGGCAGGCTCACTGATATCGGTCGTGATCTGCCTAATCGCCTTTGTAGTCATACGGCGCAAATCAACACTTGTTCTGGTGGAGGAGTAAGATATGGATCGGAAAAATCTCTTCTCAATAGGTGAAGTGTCAAAATTGTTTCATATTAGTGTTAGTAGTTTGCGGCACTATGAAAAGCTCCTTGACTACATCACAAAAGAACAGATACAGATTGTTGGTTTTTCGCGAGAAATCACGCTCATAGACTATGACCACAATTCTGTGATGATTGATGCTTGACAGTCTCCTTCAAGTTCGCTATAATGACAAACGTAAAATTTTAGTGGACTTTTCCGGATTCGGTCATCTTTTTGCCACACAGCTATCTTGTGATAGTTGTGTGGCTTTTTTGCTGCCTGTATCTCGGAAGTATTAGCAGAATGGAGAACTATATCTGTATGGAAAATAATTTTTTGTCTCTTATCAAGACGCGCTGTAGTGTACGGGCTTATAAATCGGAACCTGTCCCTTCCAAGGCTTTGGATGCTGTACTGGAAGCCGGTCAGCCTGCAGCACGCAAACAAAACTATATTGTTCGGACAATTTGTGGAAAAGAGGGAAAGTATGCAGACCAATAACAAAATGGCGGTTGCGCCCGTTGGAAAACTTATCTGGCAAATGTCGATACCGCCGCTGATTTCCATGTTTCTGCAATATTCCTATAATCTGATAGATAGCGCGTTTGTAGCGCGGCTGAGTGAAAATGCTTTGACGGCTGTTTCACTGTCGTTTCCCATTACAACTTTGATGAATGCAGCATCTATCTGGATTGGCGTTGGCGTGAATGTACTGATTGCAGGGTATCTTGGACAGAGAAAGCAGAATGAGGCAAATACTACCGTCACACATGGATTGTTACTGGCCTTTGGAATTGGTGCTTTGCTCAATCTTCTGTCATTACTGATTATGAAACCCTACTTTGGGGCATTCACCAATAACGAAGAAATTTATCAGTTGAGTATTGCCTATATGAGCGTATGTTCGTTCATGCAAATTCCCAACATGGTGCATATCGCAATCCAGAAGATGATACAGGCTACTGGGAACATGGTTGCTCCTATGTGGTTCCAGATTGCAGGAGTGGTCGTTAATTTTGTATTTGACCCACTACTAATTTTTGGTATTGGTGTTTTCCCAGCTATGGGAATCCGTGGCGCTGCGGTGGCTACTGTTGCGGGCTATTTGTTATCCATGATTTTGGCATTTGCCTTGCTGTTGGGCAAAAAGCAAAAAGTGCGGATAAAGATCAAAGAATTTCATATACAAAAGTGGATGATTGCCCGTATATTCACCCTTGGCTTACCATCTTTCATTATGAATGCCCTCAGTTCGTTTATGGTGACATTCGTCAATCTGTTTCTGGTGGCGTATTCCGATACGGCGATTGCATTCTTTGGTGCGTATTTTAAGGTGCAGCAGCTGATCGTTATGACAGTAAACGGCTTGATTCAGGGCTGTTTGCCTATTATGCGGTTTAACTACAGTGCGGGAAACAGAGATAGGCTGCACTCCGCTTTCCGATACGGAACCGCTTTGGTCTCCGGTATGATGATACTGGGAACATTGACCGTCAACTTCTTTCCGGCACAGCTTTTGGAATTATTTACAGCGTCTCAAGCCATGCGCTCCTTTGGAATATCCGCTATGCGAATTATGGCGGCAAGCTATCTGTTTTGCGGTCTCTCTACCATGATTTCCACCTATTTTCAGGCGACAGAAAAAGTAGGTTCCAGCATAGCGATTCAATTATGCAGACAACTGCTTTTCCTTGTTCCTGCCTTATGGTGTCTGGACAAATTATTCCAGCTGAATGGAATCTGGCTTGCATTTCCTGTTGCGGAAACCGCCACTATGCTCATTGCGCTCGTAATAATGGCATGGCATCGCCACAAAAATATCTTATAACATGTTCCAAGGAGGAGAAATGATGAACGATACTTTTATGAAAGAAAAACCGGTATTGCCGTTGATTTTATCCATGAGCCTGCCTATGGTTTTATCCATGCTGGTTAATTCTCTATACAACATTATCGACAGCTTTTTCGTCGCGCAGATAAGCGAGGAAGCTATGACGGCATTATCACTGGTTTACCCGGTTCAAAATTTTATCAATGCTGTTGGAATCGGATTTGGCGTTGGAATCAACGCAGTGATCGCCTTCTATCTAGGCGCTGGAGATAACAAAAAAGCAGATCAAGCTGCCACGCAGGGACTTGTGCTTGCCGTGATTCACGGCATTGTTATGACAGTCTGCTGTATTACAATGATGCCGGCTTTTTTAGGAATGTTTACTTCATCCAAGACAGTGATTGAACTTGGCGTCCACTATTCTGTTATTGCGTTCGCTTTTACATTGGTTATCATTGTTGGTGTTACATTCGAGAAACTATTCCAAGCTGTAGGAAACATGAAAACAACCATGATCAGCTTGATGTGTGGGTGTATAACAAACATTGTCTTAGACCCCATTCTGATTTTTGGCTATGGTCCATTCCCTGAAATGGGAATCGAAGGCGCTGCGCTGGCAACCGGCATCGGGCAGGCCTTGACGCTTGCGATTTATCTGGTCGTTTATTTTGTGCGGCCAATTCGCGTGCATATCCGCAGGCAGTACATTTTGCTCAGCAAAAAGATGGTAATAAAGCTGTACTCCATCGGCATTCCCGCAACCTTGAATCTTGCGCTCCCATCTCTTTTGATTTCGGCGCTTAATGCTATTTTGGCGGTATATTCCGAAGTGTATATTCTGGTTTTGGGAATCTATTATAAATTGCAGACATTCATCTATCTTCCGGCTAATGGCATTGTTCAGGGGATGCGTCCATTGATCGGCTATAACTACGGTGCGGGGGAGAACAAAAGAGTCAGCCAGATTTATAAAATCGTCTTGTGCATGAGCGGTATCATTATGGTGCTTGGGACAGTAATATGTCTGCTAATCCCCGGCCAGCTTATTGGGCTGTTTACCCACACAGAAGCGACAATCCAGATCGGGAAAACAGCCCTGCGTATCATCGGCGCCGGTTTTATCGTCTCGGCGGTTTCCGTTACATCTTCCGGCGCACTGGAGGGACTTGGAAAAGGCATTCCTTCATTACTGATTTCACTTTGCCGGTATGTTGTGGTTATCATCCCAACTGCATTTTTACTCAGCAGGCTTTTCGGAGCGGTTGGCGTCTGGAATGCGTTTTGGATCACGGAAGCGATTACAGCAATCATTTCTATTTGTGTTTACTACAAGGCAATAGCAAAAAGCCAGCTGAGCCAGTCAACAGTAAAATGAACGTTGCTTTGCGCCGCCGTTGACAGCCCCGTCTGCCTTTGCAGATAGGCAATCAAGGGGATGTCGCACTAAGAAATTAGTGCGGTGCCCCTTTTTCTCCTAAGAATGATTCTGTGCGGTTACTCAGTCAGTTTGTAGAGGAGATGGATTTGACTGATTTATATTCTACTTATGATAGAATAAATTCTTTATCGCCAAGAACACTTTTGAAGATTGTTTTATACTCTTACATGAATGGTGATTATTCATCCCGTTCTATGGAATTAAACTGCAAAAGAGATATCAATTTCATGTTTCTTTTAGAAGGGCATTCTGCACCTGACCATGCAACACTTGCACGATTCAGAAGCATTCATTTTGCCCCTTGTTCTAAGCGTATTCTCGCAGAAGTTGTATCGTATGAACCGGAGTATTCAGGCTGAAGGCTCGTTTGGAGACATTTATTTCCTTTAAAAAGTGCCTGAATTTAGAAATATCAAAATGAAAATTTTTAAAACCTATATAGGTTTATTAAAGTACGCCAATTTTTGGAACATCCCATTCATTTTAATAAATAGTAGCTTAAAAATCGTATTTTTATAGGAAAAAGAGGCACCAAGAACAAGCTGGCAAATCAGATGGATAACTTATCTGTATCGGACGAGTATTATGACAAGAAGTATGAGGATATGCAGGTTTGTCTGGATAAACTTTATGATGAGATAGAGGAAATTGAAATTTTCATTGAAGCAGTGGAGACAAGACTGTATAATATTAAGCAGGAAAAGATATCAGGTGATAATGTGTATCAGTTCTTATTATTCTTCGATAATCTGTACGACAGATTTACAGATATGGAGAAGAAGATATTTATAAAGAGCTTCCTCCTCCTTACGAGACGGGCAAAGCGGTAATTGAACAGAGTTAGGAGAGAAAAAACGTATGAATCAAATTGTTTCGTTGTTTATGTTTAGTTGTGGTGATTATGAGAAAGTAAAACAGGATGTATGGGAAGGAAACTGGAAAGCCATGCGGCTGTATTCTGTTGTGGCGCTTATTGCCTTTGGAGTCATAACGCTGGTGAGTGAGTTTTCTCTGAGTATCGGAAAATTTAAATGGGTGTATCTGGTCTATACGTTCCTTTCTTTGGTCTATTTTTGCATTTCTCGTTGTCAACTTAGAAGCTTCTTGGGGAAAAAACTGGTTGTATACAGCTTTTTTGCCGCACTGCTACTGTTCGGCATTATTACGGGAACGCTGATTACACCGGAGGAACTCACTGTCAACTACATTGTGTTCATGATGACAGCGCCGTTGCTGTTTACCGCTAGAACGGCGGTCATGAACGGGCTGATTCTGAGCAGTATGCTGCTCTATATCGGACTTGCTTTCTTTGCGCAGCACAACCCAATTCTATCCAAAAACCTGGTGGATATTATTCTGTACGGGGTGCTGAGTATGTTTCTGACTGCCACGATGATGCGAAGCAAGCTCCAGAGAATCCTGTACCATAAGGAAATGGAAACGTTGGAAGTCTATTAAATCGGAATATGAATATATCATAATCGACTGTATGCCTTCGCTTGGAATGCTTACGATAAATGCCCTGGCTTGTGCGGATAGCGTCCTGATACCGGTCCAGGCTGCATATTTACCGGTAAAAGGTTTGGAACAGCTGATAAAGACGATAGACCGTGTGCAGCGTCGGTTAAATAAGAAACTGTCCATAGAAGGAATCTTTCTTACTATGGTGGATTCACGAACAAATTATGCCAGGGATATTTCTCAGTTGGTGGTTGATACTTATTCAGATTAACTTGGGGTCTTTGATACATTGATTCCTCTTTCGGTAAGATCTGCAGAAATCAGCGCAGAGGGTTCCAGCATTTATCAATATGATCCAAAAGGAAAAGCAGCTACCGCATACAGAACATTGACGGAGGTGATCAGCCATGGCTAAAAGAGTAGGTCAGAAAATCAAAATGACATCAATCGATGAATTGCTGGGAGTTCCAACGATTACAGGATGCGATGAAATTGAAGTAGCCCGGATCCATCCATTTAAGGATCATCCATTCAAAGTTTTGGATGATGATAAGATGCATGATTTTGTAGAAAGTATTATGATGAATGGTATACTGGTTCCTGTTACTGTACGTCCTTTAGAAGATGGTGATTATGAGATGCTCTCCGGTCACCGACGGTTATTCGCAGTAAATCAGATCAGTTTAGAGAAGATTCCGGCTATCGTAAAAGAATATGATGACGACGAAGCTGTTTTGGCCGTGGTGGATTCCAATCTGCAGAGAGAGGAAATCCTACCAAGTGAGAAAGCATTTGCATATAAAATGAAGTATGATGCGATGCGAAGAAAAGCAGGACGACCTTCCAAAAATAATTCCTTCCAATTCGGGAGAAATTTTCAGACCGATATCGTTCTTGCTGATCAGGTTGGTGAAAGTCGCGTTCAACTGCATCGGTATCTTCGCCTGGTGGAGCTGGTCCCTCCAATACTTGATTTGGTAGATAAGAAAGCTTTGGCACTGACCACAGCTGTTGAGGTATGTTTTCTGAATCATAAGGTTCAGGAAATGATTTATGATTATATGCTGGAAAATGATATCTGCAAGACGTTTCAGATTTTTGCAGTCAGGGACTATCTGAAGGAACACGATACGATAAGTAAGATGGAACTGATCAGGATTCTGAATGAGAATGCTCCTTTAAATGAAAATAACAGATTTCAAAAGATAACCCTTACAAAGGATAAGTTAAGGGAGTTCTTCCAAGTCTTCTATACAAAGTCTCAGATGGAGAATGTACTGTTCAAATTACTTGAGGACTGGAAGAAAGAGAATGCAGATACGGAGGGATGATCATGTTTGTACTTCGGAAATTATTGAAGTTCATATTGTTACCGGTTTCGCTGTTGCTCTTTTTAATGAAGTGGGCTGTAGAGCTTGCATTTCACTTAACCGGAGCGGTAATAGGCCTACTCATTCTTTTAGTAGTGGTTTTCTTTGTTTATGCTCTGTTTACCCAGAGATGGACGGATTTACTCATATTGGGGATTATATTTGCAGGGATAGTAGCGGTACTCTTTTTATGTGTATTGCTGCAGGAGACTTTCGATTCCTTGAGAGAGAAGATTCGAGCATTGTGATGAGTGAGACAGGATATTTTACACAGGGGGGCAATGCTCCTCTGTGTAAAAATATCTTGTGTTTTGATTGGGGCTGTGATAATCTCTAATTGCAAGAGGCATAATAAGTTAAATTTGAAACATTGTTTGAGCACGTTTATCCTTGCTTATGCAAGTGGGCATCGGTAAACATTTCAAAACAAAGAATTAAATTTAATCTATCATGTCTGGTATGTAGGCGTATTTTGTGTACGTGGATTTTCTGCCAGACTATCTTTCTGCCTTTTAGTAAAAACACATTACTAGGAGGTTTTTTTATGACCAAAGAAGAATTAGCAACAATTCAGGAACGTATCGATTATCATTTCCAAAACGAAGATCTACTATTACAAGCGTTCACAAGAAAATCCTATGCTATGGAAAACGGTGGATGCGACAACGAGATATTAGAATTCATAGGAGATAAGGTTTTAGATCTTATCGTTGTTAAGTACCTGTCAGATAGCTATGGCAGTTATGCTCATGATGATGAGGAGTACGATTCCAATGAGGATTTCGATGACTTTCTGTGTGAGTATGATGAAGGAGAACTGACTGATTTCAAAGCGCGTCTTGTACAAAAAAAGAAGTTGGCATATAGAATTGACCTGCTTGGCTTTGCAGACTATTTGTTTATGGGACAGGGAGATATAGATAGGCATGTAGAACGTCAGGAATCTGTCAAGGAGGATCTTTTTGAAGCAATTCTTGGTGCGGTTGCTTTGGATTCAAATTGGGATTTGGTGAAGCTGGAACGTGTGGTTGATAATATGCTTTGCCCGGACGCAGAACTTGACAATGATGACGAGTACGAGAACTTTATAGGTCAGGTGCAGGATTGGTGTACAGAGACTGCTGGGGCATTACCGCAATATCATATCGAGCAAAACAATTCATATGGATTTTATAACGTGCTTGCGGACAGAAATGTGATCCTGGGAGAGAAAGCGCGAACACTTGGATCAGCTGAAGATCGGAAGTATGTCTGTACTCTTAAGCTCCATGGAAGAGATGAGACTTTTAAAGAGTATGGGTATTCTGAATATGATGCAAGATTTGGTGCGGCACGGACTGCTTATAGATTTCTTGAAGATAATTCGTTGTTTCCAACAATTAAAGATGAGATAGAGAATCCCAACTACAATGATTCTATCGGACAGTTGGAAACATTATCTCGAAGAGGCTATTTCTCTTTACCTACTTATAAGTATAAGGAAACCCATGATGAGGATGGTAATCCGATCTGGGCTTGTCAGTGCAAAGTAAAAGAAGTTGATATTGTAATCAATGGAAGATCTTCGTCTAAGAAAGATGCGAAGAAACAGGCGGCATTTGATATGCTGACGTACGTTTTGGAGGAGGAATAAGCCATGGCGAAATATGCATTCAATTATGATTCCAGTGAGTATGAGTATATAGAAAGAGACGGCTTCAGTATTGATCGTGGTGAATACGTTTATAACTGGGATGACAGCGAGTATCGTCGCGAGGAAGAAGAGGAAGAAGAACGTCGCCGAGAAGAGCGAAGATTTTGGGGAGAGGAATAGAATATATAAATAGGGAGAGTTTTCAATGGATGAGCATTGGTCTTACAAGAATTTTAATATGGTGGTGGAGCTAGATATAGCGGGAGAGTTTATATATAACGGAATTCACGAAATATATAGAGTTTCACATTTTGCAAATGATGGCTCAACATTTACCGCTTTATATGATACTTCAGTTGGTATAGAGAGACTGCAAAAAATCGTCTATGTTCTATGGGGAATGGACGATTATGTGGATGAAAAAGAATTTGAGAAGAGTCTTATTACTCATAGCCATACGGGTCTGAGAGACAAGATTATTCAATTGGTTAATGCCAAGGGAGAAAACCTGGAGTTTTGCAGTAGAGAAAATGCCTTCTTTAATATTCTGGACTCATTCTACAATCATGCTAGGTACATGAGATTTAACGTTGAAGGTGATTGGAATGCTGAATTGAAACTTCTTAGAAAATTTGCGGAAGACAATGATTTAATTGACCAATCAATGGATTTATGTCAAGAAAATTATCTGATTGTGAGTGAGAAGTTTAAGGAGATAATCGGAAGAACCATTGGAAGTATTGCGCATAAGTACTATAGGTTAATAAAAAAAGGAAGCAATCGTAATACAACCTATACGTATGAATTGAGATCAGGATCCAAAGCAGAAAAAGTATTTGCAGGAGAGTATAAGAAGAATTCCTTAATGCGGGAACAGTTAGATGAAAGTGTCGCATTTAAAGAACTGTTGGTATTTTTTAGAAAAATGCAGCACAAGAATGCGTTTATCAAGTTTATCGATGAGATAGAACCTTTAGATTTTGATTTGGGATTGTTAGTAGAATACTTAGAAACCGTAATCAAGGGGGATATTCCGCAAACACTTATTGATGATGTTGAGTATATGTATGGAGAAAATGGTTATTCTTCCGATAGAATCATGCTGATGGATGCTTTTGCAAACAGTAATGTTTGGTATGAATATCCTGAGATAGAGAAAGCTGGGCAGCTGATAGCAGAGGTTATAAGTAATCCACAAAGTGTTTATTCTGTTGTGCCATTGCTGAAGCAGTATAAGGAGTATATTTCGGAAGAAGAGATTGTGGATACTATTGATAAAGGCATTAAAATTCTAAATGAACATCAAGAGGGAAAGATTGATGATACTGAGATGGTTCAAGAATTGAAGATGGTATGCGAGGAGTATCAGGAGTATTTGATTAATAACGATATGGAACAAGAATCAGAGAAAGAAATGAAAAATGAGTAAAGTTGAAGAAATTATCGATTATTATATTGCATGGGAAGAGGTCGCAGAGAGAGTAGAATACAAAAAGTCGACACCATTTGAAAAAGAGCAGATTAGGTTGAAGTATGATGAGGATGCCAAATATTTCAAGAATCTAGGATACGACGACAATACAGCGTTGCATGCCGATGTCATAGTATCTTTTTGGACAATTTATAAGACTTTACTGAATAATGAAGCGCATTGGAAGGTTTCTAAGACACTGAAATCGTTAGAAGCATTAAGGAGACAGATTCAATCTAAGGGTAGATACAGCAAAAAGATTCTTGAAGTGAATGAGATGATTTCTGAATTTGCAGAGATATGCTATACCCGAGGAAACTACATGCTTCTTCCGGAAGGTGCTAGAGGAATGAACAATCAGCGGTATCTATTTACAGAAGATAGGATCGATGCGACTCTATATCAGTGTTTTGGTAAAGGAATGCTTTCCAAATTTTTTGATTCAGATGATGAGGTTTGCGATTGGATTAAATCGCAGTATTTAGATAGCATCTTCAGTAGAACACCGTGCGCAGAAAATATAATCTGGATGACAAAAGAAAAGCATCCTAAATTAATATCAGAAATGTCTACAGATGAAATATTGGAGTATGTAGGAAATGCGGTACATTTCATAAACAATCGGGAGGCAGTGCTTGAAAAAGTATAAAATCGGTATATTTCGAGTATATTCTTTTAAAAATCAGTGTGTTATATTTACAATGGACAAAGCGAACGGGGAAAAAACACCCTGCCAGCCAAGTCCATTTTCTTTTGCAAAAGAATACCGGCAATGATCAGCATCAGATCATGACTTTGAAAGAGGTTATGACCCTGGCGCTTTTTTCATGCCACCAACCTACGGCCGAGGATGACGATCCAAAACCTACATCAAAATAGCGAAAGGATAAAACACACTATGGATTATGAAACATTCAAAGAGAAGTTCGTTGAGGACTTACAGGACAGACTGTACGAGCAGGGCGCTGAGGTAAACATCTCAGTCCACACGGTAAACAAGCTCAATGAGAGCTACGAGGCAGTCACTGTTACACCGGAGGGTAGCAACATCGGTGTGAACGTCGGGATCGATAAGTTCTACGATGCGATGGAAAATGGTAGAACCTACGATGAAGTCGTAGATAAGGTCGTTGATGTTGTGACAAACGGCATCATCCAGAGACCTGACTTCGATATCAATTCATTATCTGATTACTCTCAGATGAAAGAAAAACTTGCGATGGAAGTTGTTTCTGCGGAAGCGAATAAGGAGATGCTTGAAACCGTACCTCGTCAGAACATGGAAGATATGGCAGTTGTTTACCGCTTCGTTCTGAACTCTGATGATGAGGGCAGAGCTTCTATCCTGGTAACAAACCAGTTGATCGAGAGCATGGGCGTGACTCCCGAACAGCTTCACGCTGATGCGATGGAAAACGCGCCTCAGATCAAGCCCGTTGAGATCAAGGGCATGAGCGAAGTCATGGCTGAGATGATGGGCGTCGAGCAGGCCGAGATGATGGGACTTTTCCCGGTAGCGCCTGAAGATGAAAAGATCTACGTTGCAACGGTGCCTGATAAGGTACACGGTGCCGGAGTTCTTGCATATTAGAACTTCATGGATAAGGCAGCTGAGAGAGCCGGTGGATACTTCTTCATCTTACCTTCAAGTATCCATGAGATTCTCATCGTTCCTGATAACGGAGAGATGGGGCTTAAGAATCTGGAGGCAATGGTAAAAGATGTCAATGCAACCAGGTTGCTCATGCGGATAAGCTGATCGACAGCGTTTGTAGAGGGCACAAGCCTTGAAGATATTTATACCCGCTTTAATATAGATCGCCACGCAGATTTTCGGGGACATTCCCTTTCTGTCAGTGATGTGGAGGTGCTTCATCAGAACGGAGAGAACACAAGCCATTATGTGAATTTCTTCGGTTACAGGGAAGTGCCGCAGTTTACAAAGGAGCTTATCGCAGAGCATACAAAAGAACAGACTTCTGTCATTGATGAAAAGACGGAGATTTTTTCGGAGATAGCACAGGAACACGCAAACGATGAACCGGACAGGGAAAATGAAGTGTTCCTAGTTAATTACAACGAATGGCATGAGGTCAGTACGCTTGACTTTGAACAGAATTACTTTGCTATTGACGATCCGTATGCAGACGGGGATTTCAGACTTTTGCATTTGCAGAACCAGATCAAGGACATCACGCCTGCAGGAGTGCATTACGATACTTATGAGGAAACTGCTGCGGCACTCTATGAAGCAGAGCGGGAAATGGCGAATATGCCTTTCAATAAAGAAAATAACATTGGTTCCTACATGGTAAACGGAAGGGCACAGCTTGAGCGCATCATGGAAGCATTTCAGGCGTATCGTGGCAAAGATGCACAGTACAGCGATGACAAGGCAAGGACAACCTTTGGTATCAGTGTGCATGGCATTGAGTTTGATGTAATCCATGTAAGGAATAACGAAAACGTTCTGTCCCTTGATTTTACCCACAGCAGCGAAGCAAAGGAAAGTAAGCACTTCATGGACGATTTGCAGACGTTGAGTGACAGTATTGGTATCGACAAGGTAAGAGTACACCGGGATATGATACCAGAGTAAGTGAAAGACTTTGTGAAGCAGCGTTTTGAACATCAGTTAAAACAGGGCAGTTTTGATGATATTTTCCTTTATATGAGCCGGTTCGATACGCTCTATGAACAGGGCAAGATGGAAAAGTTAATGCCTACTGCCAACCAGAAGCACATCGAAGAAAATGTACCGATTACGGAGTGGGACAATCCTTATTTCGAGGTAAAAGAGCCGGAGCAGATGGCATTTTCCATAAAAGATAAATTTGTCAGTATACAGACCTGTACGGAGGGATATGATTATTCCGTTTTTGATGCGGATTACAGGCTGATTGACGGTGGTGTGTATGACAATTCTGATATTTCCATTTATAGTTAAAATTAATTCAGACGATATTAAGCGAGAAATTTAGATTCGTTAATATACTGACGATATACTTATTGAGCTATTCGGCATTACACAACATTACAATTACATTCCAAAGCATTATAATTGTTTCATTTGATGATAGATGCTAAAATAACTAATTTAAGAAAAGAGGTGGTCATGTGATTAACATTGCAATTTGTGATGATGAAAAATACATATCAGATAAAGTTAAAAAGCTGGCACTTGATTTTTTTCACAGAAAAAATGTAGAAATAAAAATTTCACAATTTGGGAGCGGCGAGGAATTACTAAGATACAACAAAAGTATAGATATTTTGTTTTTAGATATTCAAATGGATGGCATAGATGGTATGGAAACTGCAAGAAAGCTGCGTAGTCAGAATTATAAAGGTTACCTGATTTTTATAACTGTTTTAAAGGAAATGGTATTTCAGGCTTTTGAAGTGCAGGCATATGATTATCTGGTAAAGCCAATTGAAGAAGAATATTTTGACAAAAAAATGGAGAGATTATTTGCTTCCATGCAAAATGCCAATGAAGCAAACTTGCTTGTTCAGAAAGGATACGAGAGCAATATTATTTCCTTTGATGACATCATTTTTTGTGAAATTATAGACAGAAAAATATATCTGCATTTAAAGTCGGGAGAAGTTATTGATTACTATGACAGAATTGAAAATCTTGAAACAAAACTGGATGGGAGATTTTTCAAATGTCATAGAAGTTATTTAATTAATTTGAGCTATTTGAAAAGTTATAAAAATGGAATGGCATATATGATAAATGATCAGACGATACCGGTATCACGCTTACGGAGCAAAGAATTTTCAAGTGTTGTTTTGAAATATATGAAGGAACGGAGAGTGTGAAAGAATGGATGGATTAGATATTTTCAATGTATATGTTATGGGAAGCATTGAAATGTTGACAGTTTTTCATTTCTTTACCAGATTTCTTAAGAAAAAGGTAAAGTTTATTTATTATATATTGTTTGCTATTTTTGGAATTGCTGTTATTAGGATTTTTACGGATGGCAGTATTATGGAGTTATTGGTATATGTTCTGCTGTTGATGGCAGCTGGATTTTTTATATGTAAAACATATAATATATTTGTCGGTTTATATGCGGTTGTAATGATTGAAATAATGCACTTATGCTATGGAATTTCTAATTCGGTATCGTGTATTTTATCTCCATTTTTATTTTTGGAGAACCCTAAAGCAGTTAGCTTTTTCTTTATGATAATAAGTAGCATTATAGCTCTTGTTATATCTGTTTTGTGTTATCAGGTTATAAATAAATATTTTTTATATGATGAAACAGTTAGGACAAAATATGCTCTTATGATTTTAATACCGACTTTATTGATTTTTTTAGCGAGTGAATATATTAGTTTAAATATTTATGGAGATACCATTACGATAGAAGCAGATGGCAGTTTACCTAGCATAAGTCCATTTCCAATATTGTTTATACAGATATTAGGGATAGCCAGTCTGTTTTGTATCATGTTTTCTTACAAAAAATTGATGGAAAGTTTCAAATTAAGCAGAGAGTTATCACTGTTAGAATTGGAAAAACATTCTTTGAATCAGTATGTGGAGGAAGCAAAAATACGTTATGAGAAAACAAAATCATTTCGGCATGATGTGAAAAATCATATATCCATTGTCAAAGAATTGGTACAGAATGGAAATATAGATGCCGCATTGAAATATATGAGTGATATGGAAAATTTAACAGCGGATATGTCATTTCCGGTAAGCACTAATAATCCTGTACTTGATATTCTGATTGGAAATAAATTGGGAATAGCTAAAAACAATCAGATAGTGGTGCAATGTTCATTTATTGCTTCATATCCATGTGAAATTGCTGATATTGACTTCTGTATTATTTTTTCTAATGCATTAGATAATGCTATTTCAGCCTGCAATCGAATGAACCATGACGAACAAAAATATATTCATGTAACGGGAAAAGTGCAGGGTGATTTTCTATTGATTGAAATAAGTAATAGTTACAGTGGGAGAGGGAGCCTTCGCAGCGGAACCGGACTTGCCAACATAAAAGCAGTTGCAGAAAAATATCATGGAGCTATGGAAGTAAGAACAGATGGAGAAAAATTTACTTTAAGTGTTCTTTTAATCATTCCGCAACAATCAGAAAGCATTTCACAACAAGTTTGTTAAAAACAGCTATATGAATGACGAATAGAAAATTGTAGGTATATTTAATTGTAACTAAGTAAAGGAGGACGATTTATGTCAATGGAAATAAGCGGTAATTATAAGGATTACAAAAATGAGTATTTAGAAAGGGCACAGACAGAGCAGGATAAAGTAAAAAGAACTTCACAAGAGCAGAGGGCAGAAAATAAAAGTGAAGGTGTTCCAATTCCAAAGGACGAGTATATCAGCAGTGAAAAATCCGGCAGCAAGCCCAGTGGTCTGTATCGTTTAGGGCAGGATGAAAACGGTAATCCAAAAGTGATGTATGATGATCCTAATAGAGCGGCAAAGGCGAAAGATGTTCAACCAAAGGAGGAGCCAGCGAAAAAGGCAGAGAAATGTACGACAAATACAGATAATGTTGACAGAGAGATTGAGAAGCTCAAAGAGGAAAAGAAACAGCTTGAACAGCAGATAAAGGCTGCGGCGGGAGACAAAGAAAAGGTTAAGGTTTTGGAGAAAAAGCTGGCTCAGATTGAGGGGCAGTTAAGCCAGAAAGATAATGATACATACAGGAGACAGAATGCAGTAATTTCTTAAATAAATTATGTATTTGAGGAGAAAACAGTATGTGGTTTTTGTGGTTTATTTTGATATGTGATTGTCTTATTCCAGCGAGTTTGCAACCCTTGAGGCAACGATACACAAGGCTTTCATTGAACTTGGGGCAGAGATAGTGCCACTTAATGGCAATAAGAGAATGAAAGTGCTCTATGACTATTATCATCTTGGAGATGAGGGCAGTTTTGATTTTGATATCAAAAAGGCAAAGAAGGTCGTGGCAGATTTTAGAAATGATCTGTGCAATGGGATGGTTAGAGAGAAAGGCGAGTTCATGCTTGGTCTTTGTGAGCAGTGTATCGGAGACAGCTTAAATTCAAGACAGAAGTCAATCATTGACCGCTGTGTGAGACAGCTGTATATCGACATTGCAAGAAGCAAAGAGAAGTATATCCCGGTAATCGTTCATTTTTTCCAGAAGAAAAGATGGATTACTCTAAGAATCAGGCATCATGGACGCTTCTTTATAAGAAAAAAACAGATTTAATAACAGGAACAGAGACAGTTCTTTACAATAAATTAAAATAAAATTTTTTTTACATAAGCCATTTGGACTAACAATCCAGATGGCTATTTTTTTACCCATTTTTGGGTAATGGATGTAGAAAGAAAGTGAGAACATTGAAGATAAAAAAAGTGGATGACAAGCCAATAGTCATTCACACCAAGGAGAAAGCCAAGATTCATGCCCACGAGGCAAAGAAGCATATCAAAAAGGTAGAGACAGGAAAGAAGCTGGCAAAAATGACAGCAAAGAAAGCTGCCAAAGATACTGCTAAGACTGTAGCTAAAGAAACGGCAAAAGAAACAGCAAAGACTACTGCCACCCAAAGGAATATGTTCCGAAAAGTATAGAAGTTCAGCGAGCTTGTATGAAATAAAGAGAATTTTATGTTGCGTTTCTGGAAAAATTAGAAAAGTTATAATTCATAAAACAAAAAAGATGCAGAGATGTATATTATCAACAATTATACATTTCTGCATCTTTTTATTTTGAGCATTCCAATAGTAATACGCTAAATCTTAAATAACAGAATATAAAGCAGATAAAGACAAATGGTATTAGATGTGCCATTCGTTTTTTTAATAAAAGCACAAATCCTGTTATTTTATGCCGGGTATGTAAGTATAGTCCTAGTAGCAGTATTTATGGTTATGGGGAAGATTGCAGTGAAACGATATGTGCAATAGCAAAATGTATTAAAAATAGATATTGATATATAATTTTGTAGACGAACATGGAATATTACAAATATAGAGTAGTGGTTAAAATTTTGGATAAAGATGCCGAAATAAAATAAAAAATAGGAAAAATTTCCCATATAGTGAGAAATCCCTTTCATGTGTATTCAAAAAAAGTTAAGGCAGGAAGTGGTCTAGAATATAGAGAAATTTTTAAGCTGATTGGAGGAACAGAAGTATGCACATTGGTTCTGGTCTAAATACGGTATCTTCAATGTACTGCCAACAAAAAGGCAATAATATGAAAGCCCCTGTATCTGCGGAAAAGACATTTTATACGGCTGAAACACCAAAGGTATACTAGATATTCACAACAGATAATATGTTGTGGACAGGAGGTAATGGTACAGGTCTTTCTTATTGCCTTAAATATGCGGATGATTCGACGGATGAAAATCCAGTGGTGTTAGCGAAAGGTGTGGATGAAAACGGGAAAGAGTTTGAGCAAAGAATTTATATCAATGATGTTAATCCATCAAATGCTACAGTAGTCGAAATGCGTGCATTGGAGGCACATTACAAAGTGGAGAAGCAGGGAGGTTTTACGTCTTTGCCGCTTGAAGCTGGTAATATGGGGCTTAATGACAGAAGAGATTTTATTTCAATGTTAAAAAAATGCATAGAAGATTTAAACAAATTAGGAAGGTTTGATTTATCGTTGCTTTGGAAGAAAAGTATGGATGCTTATCTTGATTTGACAAGTGCAAATAGTAAGTATAAATAGAAAAATTATATCATACAAAATTCATATTGAAGTATGTCAGTGGTTATTAAACGGTATGATAGTTGCTGCACTACTGAATTTATGTGGAAAAATTCAGACAAAATGCAGAGCATATGAAAATTAAGAAAATATGGAATGAACAACTGATATAAAAGAAAATGTGAAGTTAATTTATGAAGAAAAAATTTTATCAGGAATTTTAGCATTGGCAGTAATGATTTCATGTTCAAATGGAATAAGTGTCAGTGCGGAAACATTGCAGTCAACACCAGAAAATATTATATCAGAAAATGATGGACAGATGAAAAGTCAGTAGTGCGTGAATAAACTGCTGACTTCTTTTTTTGATAGATACAGTCAC
>OCHJ01001247.1_pt1 | contig 20461 bp, 14 predicted proteins | sample 1538381 | NCBI WGS metagenome assembly OCHJ01 (sample SAMN04571688, study PRJEB22368) | human gut metagenome | biome: human gut; material: stool | host: Homo sapiens | place: Luxembourg | collected 2012-06-29 | reverse complement strand
TTGTGAATTTGTATACCATGTCCTTGCACAGGTGGTTACCATGTTGCACTTGACAGAGGTTCGCCCCCTACAATTTTTCACTTTTAATTTTCAATTAGCAAGAGGGCAGTCACATTGCCGTGACTGCCCTCTTGCTTTTGGTGATATTCTTATATTAAAATTACTTATCTTCCTGAAGTGTGATTTCAACCTCACCGTCGCCCGATGATGAGCTGTAATATTTAACCTTGATTTTGTCCCCCGGCTTGTGGGTTTCAAGAATCGCATAAACATCTGCAAAGCTTGTAATTGTTTCGCCGTCAACCTCTGTGATGATATCGCCTTCTTTAAGGCTTGTGCCGTCACACGGACCGCCCGATACGATACTCTGAACATAAATGCCCTGCGGAATGTTGTAATTTGATGCCTGATCGGAGGTTACTGCAATGCCCGAAATGCCGATTTTTACTCTGCCTTCAACATAGCCGTTCTTTACAAGTGTGTCAACAATGTTTTTTACTGTCTGTGACGGAATTGCAAAGCCCATACCTTCGTAAGTTTCGGAAACAATCTTTGAAGTTGTAATTCCGACAACCTGACCGTAGTAGTTTACAAGCGGACCGCCCGAGTTGCCCGGATTGATTGCGGCATCGGTCTGAATGTACTTTGTAAGGCTTGATGTTGAAAGTTTTCTGTCAAGCGCCGAAATAACGCCCTTGGTTGTTGTGTTCTGATAGTCAAGACCGCCCGGGTTGCCGACTACGATAATATCCTGACCAACCTCAAGCTGTGACGAATCACCGAATGTTGCAGGAGTAAGTCCCTTTGCATCGTCCATTTTGAGAACTGCAATGTCGGTTCTTGAATCGTAGCCCACAACACCTGCCTTGTATACCTTGCCGTCAGATGTTACAACTCTGATTGCATAGGCTGTTTTGCTGTTGCCGATTACATGAGCGTTTGTGATAACATAGCCGTCCTGTGAGAAGATAATTCCGCTTCCCTGTGAAGATGCGGTTGTTGTGTCAGGCTGATCGGGTACATCGTCCGAGTAACAGAGAATGCCGACTACCGAGTCGGAAACCTTTTCTGACGCTTTTGCGGCTGTGTAGCTGTTGTTTGTTTTTGCGTCTTTCGGATTGCTTTCAAGCTTCATACCCGAGTAATCCTTGTTCACCTTGTCACTGTAGTCAGACTCATCGTGAGTTTTACCCTGCGAAGATGTGTCGGGAAGGGTTTCAAACGGTGTTGTGCTGTCTTTATTCGGAAGTCTGAACGAATTGCCCGAATCACTTCGGTCGCTGTTCAAATCTTCTTTTATGTCAACCGAAAATCCGTACACCATCATGCCGATAAAACCGATTGTAAGAAGTGAACAGAGAACGATAATCAACGCAATTATTCCGCCCTTTGTTTTCTTTTGGGGGTACTGTGCGAACATCTGCGGATTGTATTGCTGATTGTATGTACCGTTGTTGCCGTAGGGAGGCTGTCCGTACATATTCTGCTGATACGGAGGTACATTCTGATTGTATCCTGTGTTGTTCTGATACTGACCGTACTGCTGATTGTTCTGATTATACTGCGGATTCTGTCCGCTGTAGGGATACTGACCGTAACCGTACTGCCACGGCTGAGCGTAGGTGTTCGGATTCGGATTTTGATTCTGCTGATACGGCGGAACATTTTCAGTCGGATTTGCATTGTTTGCCGTGTTTTGATTGTTGTTGCCGAAAATATAATCACCGTAAGGTGTGTTGCCGTTCTGCGGCTGAACATTCTGATTCTGTTCTTCCTGTGTTTCGGGTTCGGAAACGGGAATTGTCTGTTCCGTGTTCATATTATTGTTTTGTACGGGCTTTTCTGTGAACGGCTTTTGCGGTTCAAACCCACCCATATTGTTGTTGTCAAAATTGTCCATAAAAGTTACTCCTACATTTATTTGTTACCGTGGGGTACAAACTGCGTTTGTCCTTAAGTAATGAAACAAAATTTTTTGCAAGCAAATTGCCGAAATGAACAAATATTTCGTAGGGGCGGATATCATCTGTCTCTACGGGATAGTTTACAAAAAATATTATCATACAACGCTTGACCAAAATCAAGTATTGTAATTTACATTTATATTATACCTTTTCACAAAATCAAAATCAACCTTGTTGTGTTACGGAAGTGTGAGTTTATTTTGAAAGTTTAGTGATAATTGACTAAAACAGGACAAAATGAAGAATTTTTCGACTAATTGTTAAAATTTTCACTAAATCTTCTTTTTAGGTCTTTATATTTTCAAAAATATATTGTATAATAAACTTAAATCGGCAGGTGGGGACGCTTGTCTGCTGAAATTTTTTAAAAAAGGAAGATTAAAATGCCATTAGTAAACGCTAAAGAAATGCTTACAAAAGCAAAGGCAGGCCACTATGCAGTAGGTCAGTTCAACATCAACAACCTTGAATGGACAAAATCAATTCTTTTAACAGCACAGGAACTCAACTCACCTGTTATCCTCGGTGTATCTGAGGGTGCCGGTAAATATATGTGCGGCTACAAAACAGTCGTTGGTATGGTAAACGGTATGCTCGAGGAACTCAACATCACAGTTCCTGTTGCTCTCCACCTTGACCACGGTTCATATGAAGGCGCTAAGAAGTGCATCGAAGCCGGTTTCAGCTCAATCATGTTCGACGGTTCACACTATCCGATCGAAGAAAACATTGAAAAAACAAAGGAACTCGTTGCAACTTGTAACAAGCTCGGTCTTTCACTTGAGGCTGAGGTTGGTTCAATCGGCGGCGAGGAAGACGGCGTAATCGGCATGGGCGAATGCGCAGATCCTAAGGAATGCAAAATGGTTGCAGACCTCGGCGTAACAATGCTCGCAGCAGGTATCGGTAACATTCACGGTAAGTATCCTGCAAACTGGAAGGGCCTCAGCTTTGAAACTCTTGACGCTATCCAGCAACTTACAGGCGAGATGCCGCTCGTTCTCCACGGCGGTACAGGTATCCCTGCCGACATGATCAAGAAGGCTATCTCACTCGGCGTTTCAAAGATCAATGTTAACACAGAGTGCCAGCTTGCATTTGCAGCAGCTACAAGAAAGTACATTGAAGAGGGCAAGGATCTCGAAGGCAAGGGCTTCGATCCAAGAAAGCTCCTCGCTCCCGGTGCAGAGGCTATCAAGGCTACTGTTAAGGAAAAGATGGAACTCTTCGGTTCGGTTAACAAGGCTTAATTGTAAGCACGCAAACTTAATCTTTACAAAAATTTCAGGGACAGCAAAACGCTGTCCCTGTTTTTTATGTCCTGTTTGGTTAACTCAGTTGTATTGTAAGACGGTTGTAAAGTCAATTGTTACATCAAAACGGATTGTAATTGTCATTTTAAAACATAAATCGGGTTGACAAATGCGATAATCGGTACTATAATAATTGTCAACCGATAAAACAATTTGGTTGACAATCTGCAAAACAAAAGAAGCGGTTTTGCAAAGGAGAGGTAATTTTATGACAGAAGCAAAAACAAACAGTAAATCAAAAAGTAATGTATTAAGCCTTGTGTATATGGCGATGTTCGTCGCAATCATCACAGTGTGCGCACAGATTCAGATTCCGATGACAGTTCCGTTCACACTTCAGACTCTCGGCATCTTTATGGCGGCGGCTATGCTCGGCTGGAAAAGAGGACTCATCAGCGTTGCGGTTTATGTTCTCCTCGGTGCAATCGGTGTTCCCGTGTTTGCAGGATTCTCAGGCGGAATCGGCGTTCTCGGCGGTCCGACAGGCGGTTATATCATCGGTTTCCTCTTTACGGCACTTATCGTTGGACTTATGACTGATTTTCTCGGCAGAAAGCTTTGGGTGCTTGCGGTTTCAATGGTTGCAGGCCTTGCAGTATGCTACCTTTTCGGCACAATCTGGTTTATGATTGCAATGCATACAGACTTTGTTGCCGCACTTCTCACCTGCGTTGTTCCGTTCCTTCTTGCAGATGCTGCAAAGATTGTTGTTGCAACAGTTTTGGTGAATCGTCTTGACAAAATCGTTAAGCTTTAAGTTCAGACCGCATCACAGCCTTTGTGTGCAGTTTTTTGAAGGCAAGGGTTACAGCGATGAATTTGTCTGCGGAATGGCAAAAATAGTGTCGGTTCTTGAAAATAACAATGCAAACCTTACGCTTACGGGCGGTTGTGACGAAATTTGTTCATCGTGTCCGAACCGTGACAACGGCAGCTGCGATGTTACGGGTAAGGCGTCATGCTATGACAAAAGATGTCTTGATTTACTCGGAATGAAAATCGGCGATACTGCCGATTGGAAAGAGCTTTCGAGAATTGCAAGAGAAAATATAATTTTAAAAGACAGGCTTTCGCAGGTGTGTGGCGACTGCAAATGGTCGCATATATGCCGTGATAAAGCAGATAAAATGAAAAGTCTTCATTAATCCTCATAGATATATCATGATAAAAGACCTCACGAATTTCGTGAGGTCTTTTGTTAATACTCGCACTTTTACAAGCGGCGAAACGCTCAACGATAAAAAAACACTCGCCCTTTAAATAAGTGGCGAAACACTCAACAGATGGATTAACAAATCCTCTGTCAAAGTTATTATAAATTATTGAAGTTAATAAATCAAGGAGTTTAATAAAATTGTATAAAAAGCACAAACTCGTGCGGGCGTCCGATGAACGCCCCTACAGTTTGGTTTGTACAAACAATTAAAATGCTACGCTCGGGTATCATAAGTTTTTTATTGTACAAACTGTCTTCACGAATTGGCTGCCGAGGCACTCGGCTGAAAAAACTATCTTAATATAGAAAGTCACGCTCGGGCATTTTTAGTTTTCTATTGTACAAACTATCTTCACGAATTGACTGCCGAGGCACTCGGCTATTGACTTTTGGAGGAAATTGGATTATTATTTAAACTGTATAACTTTAAGTATGCTTATTTTTAGGACAGATGATTTGTGAAGGAGTTGAAAAAAGTGCCGGATCTTTCGATAATTTTCGATATGGGTGTTGTTGCACTGCGTTTTCTTATGCCTGTTTATGCAATAATAATTGTGTACCAGTGCTTTGCCGCAATGCGCCGTCGCCGCCGTCCCGAAACTCCTTTGATTTCACTTTTGAACCCTGCAACGGGCGAGATGCTCCCCGTGCTTTTCTGGGAAAATTCAATCGGCAGAAGTAAAAGCAGTGATGTAACCGTTGATGACCCGACGGTTTCAAGAAATCATTGTGTACTCCTTCGCCGTAAAGACGGTTGGTATGTAAGCGATACCGACTCAAAGAGCGGCACAATGCTCAACGGCAAAAGAACAAGAGGCAGAGCAAAGGTGCTAATTGACGATACAATAACAATAGGCGGTACAAGCCTTATAGTAAAAAGAGGCGAGGAGTTCCAACGGCCGTTGCAGTCGAGCTGGTTTTTCTCAAAGGTCAGCGATAAGCCTGCAATGAAATCGTGGAAGCTTATGCTTCTTATTACATTTTTTCACTTTTTTATGTGCGTTCAGGCAATGTTCTGGAATGACGGCACAAATACAATGGCTCCGCTCGTGCTGTTCGGTGCTCTTGCGGCTGTTGAATGGGGATTCTTCTTTATCTCCTATTTTGTAATCCGCAGAGTAAATTTCGAGCTTGAATCGCTCGCCCTGTTTTTGACGGGCATAGGCGTAATGATGCTTATCAGACAGTCGGAACGCTCGGCTTATGTTCAGCTTGTTGCCGCCGCAATAGGTATGATTTTCTTCTGCATAATCATCAAGCTGATTGAAGATCCCGATAAGGTAAATAAACTCAGACTTCCGGCAATGATTTGTGCGGTTGGTCTTTTGGGCGTAACAATTGTATTCGGTAAGATTACAAACGGCGCCGCCAACTGGATTTATATCGGCTCGTTTTCATTTCAGCCGTCAGAGCTTGCAAAGATTATCTTCATATTTATCGGCGCAAGTTCGCTTGATGTGTTGATGACAAAGAAGAACCTGCTTGAGTACATTATCTTCTCGGCAGTCTGCGTCGGACTTTTGGCTCTTATGGGTGACTTCGGTACTGCGCTCATCTTCTTTGTAACATTTTTGCTCACAGCGTTTATGCGCTCGGGCGATTTTAAGACGATTATTCTTGCTGTTGCCGCCGCAATTTTCGGCGTAACCTTTGTCCTCAAGTTTAAACCGTATGTTGCCGACCGTTTTTCGGGCTGGCGTCATGTGTGGGAACATACTCAGGACAACCTCGGTTATCAGCAGGCAAGAGTTCTCACATATATGGCAAGCGGCGGACTTTTCGGTGTAGGTATCGGCAACGGTTTTTTAAAGCAGGTCGCCGCATCCGAAAGTGACCTTGTTTTCGGACTTGTTTCGGAAGAAATGGGAGTTATCGTTGCGTTCACACTTGCCGTGGCAGTAGGTGCAATGTTTATTTATGCAAGGGCAATTACAACCCGAAGCAGAAGTACCTTTTATTCAATTTCAGCGTGCTGTGCGGCAGGACTTTTTGTCGTTCAGCTTTCTCTCAATGTTTTCGGTGCAACCGATGTCCTTCCGCTTACAGGCGTAACATTTCCGTTTGTGTCTGCCGGCGGTTCAAGTATTATGTCTTGTTGGGGACTTGTTGCATTCATCAAAGCCGCAGACGAGAGAACTTATTCGGTAAAAAGATAAGTTTAGTAAATTGAAAATGAAAAATTGAAAATGGAAAATTGTTGTCGAGAGGAAAAACAGCAAAATAAAATGCGCTATCTCCCGACCATATTCATAGTGCTTTGCAAGCAAAGCCGCATTTTCTTTAATTTTTCGATTGTTCACTTGATACACAGGGTGGTGTAAGGTTTGAAAAAAATACTTCGCAGAAGTACACTTATATATATAGTTGCGCTTGCGTTTATCGGCGGACTCGGCTATCTTGCCTTTGAGCTTGTAACAGGGGCAGACGACTGGGTTGATCAGGCATATAATGCGCATATAGCAGGTGACGGCGGCCTTGCACAGGCAGGAGCGATATATGACCGCAACGGCACGGCTCTTGCACAGACGGTTGACGGTAAAAGAGTTTATAACGAAAGCGAGAGCGTAAGAAAATCTCTGCTTCATGTTGTCGGTGATGACAGCCTTAACATTTCAACGGCTGTTCAAAGTATGTATCGTTCTCAGCTGATAGGCTATAACCTTGTTTTCGGTCTTAATATGCCGGAATCATTGCGTGCCTCTCACGATATAAAGCTGACAGTCGATTCCGCAACCTGTGCGGCGGCTTATGATGTTCTTGCAGCTTATAACAAAAAAGGTGCCTGTGTAATATATAACTACAAAACAGGCGAGGTTATCTGTTCCATAAGCACCATGGCTTACGATCCGCAGGCTCCTCCCGAAATTACCAAGGACAACGAAAGCGAATACGAGGGCGTTTACCTTGATAATGTGCTTTCGTCAACCTTTACTCCGGGTTCAATCTTCAAAATCGTTACATCTGCGGCGGCAATCGAGAATATTCCCGACCTTTATGACCGCACTTGGGTTTGTAACGGAAGTGAGAACATAGGCGGAAGTGAAGTTACCTGTACGGAAACTCACGGAACGCTGACATATAAAGAGGCAATGGCACATTCCTGCAATATTGTTTTTGCAAAGCTTGCCGTTGAACTCGGAAGTGACACAATGACAAAAACTGCCGAGAAAATCGGCATTAACAGCTCCTTTGATGTTGACGGAATTAAAACCGCAAAAGGTTCATATGATGTCAGCGATGCCAATGAAAACCAGCTTGGCTGGTCGGGTGCAGGTCAGTATAATGACAAGGTAAACCCGATGCAGATGGCAATTATCTGCGGTGCAATCGCAAACGGTGGTAAGGCTACAAACCCTACCCTTATCAAAGATGAGTCCATACTCTCCGCACTCGGCATAAACTACAAGAGCAGCGGACAGGAGCTTTTTTCATCCGATACGGCGACAAAGCTTGATGATGTTATGAGATACACCGTTTCGGATTACTACGGCGACAACCTTTTTGGAGGACTTACAGTCTGTGCCAAAACAGGTACGGGTGAAGTCGGCGATGATAAGAACCCTAACGGCTGGATGGTCGGCTACTCAAAAGATGAGGACTGCCCTCTCGCCTTTGCCTGTGTTGTACAGGATTCGGGTTTCGGTTTTCAATATGCCGGTCCCGTGGTTGAGGCCGCAATGATTCAGGCTGCAAAAAGCCTTGGAGCGTCTGCGGTGCAGTAAATTAAAATTATATTATTGAAAATACAGTTTGACCGATTTTTTCGGTACATTGAAAGGAAGAACCCTGATGAATTTTTTAAAGGCTATGTTCGGCAACTACAGCAAGCGTGAAGTTAAGCGTGTGCAACCAATTTGTGACAAGGTGCTTGCACTCGAAGATAAATATGCGGCTATGAGCGAAAGTGAACTCAAGAACCAGACAACAATTCTTAAAGAAAGACTTGCCAACGGCGAAACAACAGACGATATTCTCCCCGAAGCATTTGCAACCTGTCGTGAGGCAGGCTGGAGAGTGCTTGGTATGAAGCACTTCCCCGTTCAGATTATCGGCGGTATCGTTCTTCACCAGGGCAGAATCGCCGAGATGAAAACCGGTGAAGGTAAAACCTTGGTTGCTACCCTCCCTGCATACCTCAACGCTCTTACAGGCGAAGGTGTTCACATTGTAACAGTCAACGATTACCTTGCCCGCCGTGACTCAGAGTGGATGGGCAAGCTTTACAGATACCTCGGTCTTTCGGTCGGTCTTATCTGCCATGACCTTGACAATGACGGCAGAAAAAAGGCTTATGCCGCAGACATTACATACGGAACAAACAACGAACTCGGTTTTGACTACCTCCGTGACAACATGGTAGTTTACAAGGAAAACAAGGTTCAGCGCCCGCACGCATTTGCGATTGTCGATGAGGTTGACTCAATCCTCATTGATGAGGCGAGAACTCCTCTTATTATTTCGGGTAAGGGCGACAAGTCAACAGACCTTTACGCAAAGGCTGACGCTTTTGCAAAAACTCTTAAAGTTCAGCGTTTTGCAGAACTTGACGCAAAAGAGGATATGGAGGAATATTACAAAGAAAACGACATTGATTATGTTGTTGATGAAAAGCAGAAAACAGCAACCCTCACACAGAGCGGTGTTAAGAAAGCCGAAGAATTTTTCGGTATTGAAAACCTTACCGATCCTGATAACCTTACAATTCAGCACCATGTAAATCAGGCTATCAAGGCTAACGGTGTAATGAAGCTTGATGTTGACTATGTTGTCAAGGACGGCGAAGTTATCATCGTTGACGAATTTACAGGTCGTCTTATGTACGGCCGTCGTTTTAACGAAGGTCTTCACCAGGCTATTGAGGCTAAAGAGGGCGTAAAGGTTCAGAGCGAAAGCAAGACTCTTGCTACAATCACATTCCAGAACTACTTCCGTCTTTACAAAAAGCTTTCTGGTATGACAGGTACTGCTCAGACAGAGTCGGAAGAATTCCAGGAAATCTACAAGCTTGATGTTGTTGAAATTCCTACAAACAAGCCTGTTTTAAGAAAAGACCTCCCCGATTCGGTTTATAAGACAGAAAACGGCAAGTTCCACGCTGTTATTGATGCAATTGTTGAGGCTCACGAAAAGGGACAGCCTGTCCTTGTCGGTACAATTTCAATTGAGAAGTCGGAGCTTCTTTCAAAAATGCTCAAAAAGAGAGGCATCAAGCACAATGTCCTCAATGCAAAACAGCATGAAAAAGAGGCTGAAATTGTTGCTCAGGCAGGTAAACTCGGTGCGGTAACAATCGCAACCAACATGGCAGGTCGTGGTACCGATATTATTCTCGGCGGTAACGCAGAGTATATGGCAAAAGCCGCAATGCGTAAGCAGGGCTTTACAGAGGAGCTTATTGAAGAAGCTACAGGTTATGCGGAAACCGATGATGAAGAAATCATCAATGCAAGAAATACATTCAGAGAACTGAATGACAAGTATAAGGAAGAAATTAAGGGCGAGGCTGAAAAGGTAAGAGAGGCCGGAGGTCTTTACATTATGGGTACGGAAAGACACGAGTCACGCCGTATTGATAACCAGCTCCGTGGCCGTGCAGGCCGTCAGGGCGATCCGGGTGTCAGCCGTTTCTTCCTCTCAACCGAGGATGACCTTATGCGTCTGTTCGGCGGTGACAGAATGAAAATGATGATGGAGCGTATGAATGTTGCCGAAGATATGCCTATTGAGAATAAAATGCTCACAAGTATTATCGAGGGCTCACAGGAAAAGGTTGAGCTTCGTAACTTCGGCATTCGTAAGGATGTCCTCCAGTACGACGATGTTATGAACAAACAGCGTGAAATCATCTACGGTCAGCGTGATCAGGTTCTTAACGGTGAGGATCTCCACGAAACAATCCTCAAAATGGTTGAGGATACAATCGCAACTTCAATCAAGCAGTATCTCCCCGAAGGTCCTGCAGAACATTGGAACTTCCAAAGCCTTAAGGATTACTACGCAGGCTGGCTTATCAGAGATGATTCTAAGTACGATTTCAGTCTTGAGGACCTTGAAGATATGGAACCCGAAGAGATTCAGAAGATGCTCGTTGACGATGCTCTTGAAATCTACAAGGAAAATGAAGAGCTTCTTCCTGAGGAAACAATCCGTGAGATGGAGCGTGTTTACCTCCTCAAGAATGTTGATACACATTGGATGGATCACATCGACAATATGGATCAGCTCAAGAGCGGTATCAGACTTCGTTCATACGGTCAGCACGATCCTGTTGTTGAGTACAGAGTTGAAGGCTTCGATATGTTTGATGAGATGATTGAAAGCATTCGTGAAGATACTGTCAAGATGATGCTCATTATGCCAAAGCGTGTTTATGAGATTCAGAAAAGACAGGATGCAATTGCAGCGGCAAAGAGAGCAGCTCAAAGGGCTGCCGCAGCGGCACAGTCTGCATCCGATGATGAAGAAGTTGTTGAACAGTCGGACGCCGTAAAGCAGGCGCTTCACCGTGAGCAGGTTGCTCAGCCTACAGAAACTTCTGCAGACGGTACGGATTCTGTCAACAAGACTATCCGTAAGGGCAAGAAAATCGGCAGAAACGATCCCTGTCCGTGCGGCAGCGGTAAAAAGTACAAGAAGTGCTGCGGCAGAGATCTTTAATATGTTTGCATAAAGCGGTTTGTATAATTGCGATTTAAGTGAATTACATTTTGAGGGCAGAGAGCAATACTCTGCCCTTTATTTATGCCGAATTTTCAAGGTATTCGGTGATTAATTTGATGAGATATAGATATTGATTATAAAAATATATCTGAAAAATTCTGCAAAATGCTGGTTTTGGGGCATTTTATGTTTAAAAACGACAATCGCAAAATAATACATATTTCTACACGCACAGTTTGGAGTAAACTTGCATAAAAATTTTTGATATTTTTGAAAAAAGAATTAAAAATCAACAAATTTAGTGCTGAAATTGACTTTTTAACTGCCTGTTAAGGTTATACAATGGGTATAATTTATCTTAAACACAAAAAGTGGTGATAAATAAGTAATAAAGTCACATTATGGTCAAAAATATTAAATCGTATTTACGGATATGCAAAATAACCAAAAACATTACCCAAAGTTTGGTAATATTGCCTCTACAAATGCGCAATAAAATATTATATAATTGTATGCAAATCAAAAAGAAGAACAAATTCAAAAATTTGCGTTTCATAATTAGTTGGCAGATATATTGGACTGTTCTATGCAGTCCTGTTTAATTGTACTTTGACTGCCAAAACAAAGTAATCGGCAATGAAGGAGAAGAAAAAATTATGAAATTAGGTAAAAAGCTTTGCAGAACCGTAAAGAAAAGCTTTTCCCTTGTGCTTGCACTTACCATCATGCTTTCGGTATGTGCCGTGTCGGGTATGTCGCTTAATGTATTTGCGGCAACATCTTCGGGACAGAAGATTTATATTAACCTGACCAAGAATAAGGAATGGAAAGATTTTTCTTCTGTTACATATCGTTTTGCTAAGGATGACGGCACGGTTCTCAGTACGGGTACTGTAAGCAAAAATTCTTCGGGAGTTTTTGAAACCACTGCACCATCCGGTGCAACAAGAATTGAGCTTTCTTCGGGGGTTAAATTTACTCTTCCCGAAAAGACTGTTGCAAGCGATTCCCGCCGTATCTATCTTCATAACAGTAACACCTATAACGAAGCTTATGCATATTCTTGGGTAACCGATACTGACTGCAATGAAAAGTGGCCCGGTGTTGCAATGAACAAGCTCACATCTTCGGATAGCGATTACTACTATGTGGATGTTAAATCATCCTATAAATATGTAATCTTCAACAGCAAGGGCGAAAAACAAACAAGCGACCTCAGTATTAACGATTCATACAGTACTGATAATGCTCTTTATGACGCCTCAAAAAGTCAGTGGACTAACCCGTTCATCAAGACTCTCGACCTTTCGGGTGCTTCGGGCGACACGGAATTTTATCTTACAACTGACGGCTCGTTCAAAGAAAGTAAATACCTTTCTGTTGAATCTCCCGACAAACAGTCAAAGGCAACATATAAAACAGTTTATGTTTCAAACGATGACTGGAAGTCGCTTCCAAAGATTTATGCAACTTTTGACTACAACGATGCCTATGAAGGAACAGTTGAGCTTACGCAAACCACGGTAAACGGTCATGTGGTGTTCAGCGGTAAGATTCCGACAGATGCGGTTTTAAGATTCCATCCGCAAAAACCTAATCTCAACGGTGCATCTTCCGCAACTTCATATCCGACAGGTTCGGGATATGATGATTCGGGCTACAGCGAGAACACAGCTACATATGTTAAGACAGCCAGAGGCGAAAGCTGGACAAAATTCTCGGAAATAGGCAATGTAGACTATAACGCTGTTGTTGAAAATTCATTCTCAAATAATCCTAACATCGTAGGCGTTGATGCAACATACTTTGACTACTGGTCTGATAAGGAGCAGGAGAAAGGGTATCTTCAGTGTCAGGGTAATGGCAATATGTATGACTATTGGTATCAGTTTGATAACTTCAACAGCTACATAAGCAACATTGCTTTAAACTATAAGTCGGACTGGAAGTATCCTCTCTACTTCGGCAATATGTATAAGGGTGGTGAACACTACGAAACATTTAAGACTCACGCAAAAGGACTTACAAACATCAACAATTATGATGATAACTATTACTATGCAGTAAACAACTCCAACGGTATGTACTGGCAGATGGGAAGTAATGATAAGAAGTATTACACATACTCTCTTTTGGGTCTAATGAATAATAAGCTTGACAGCAAGGGCAATCTTCAGGTTATAAATGGTGTCAAGGCTCCGTACTTTGATGCGGAGGCACTTTCAACCGCTACATATAATGGTGCAAGAGTTGCCAATGTTTATAAGTCATCTTTCCCGTTCCGTACAACTACTGACGATGCAGGTGTTACTACTTATGAATTCACTTCAAAGAATGCAACCGATAACATCTACTTCACATGGGACGGCCTCACACCTAAAAAAATTAACTACGGTGCTGGTAAGGATTATGGAATTCTCGATGACCTGGGTAGCTTCAGCGGCACCAACGGTTACGGTATTTTCCCATTCAACAATACTTCGGCTACATCATCGGGCAAGGGTACTAACTCTAACCTTGACTATGGTTTCGGTATCAGACTTGATATAGACTTCAGAGTTCCGAAGGACGGTTTACTTGCAGACGACAAACCTGCAACCTTTAACTTCAGCGGTGACGATGACCTTTGGGTTTATATCGGTGAGGATTCAACAGGTGCTGATGCAGAGCTTGCTCTCGACCTCGGCGGTGACCATAAAGAGGCAAGCGGTTCAATTAACTTTAATACAATGAAAGCAACAGCCGACAATGTATTTGCCGATTACTCAACTCCGTCATCGACTTCATCATCATTGACAACAGTTACAGTTCCGAGTGATGAGTTTTGGGTTAAGACAGGTAATTATACAGACTTCTGTTTGTATGTTTGGCAGGATGAAAGTGTTGGTACACCTAATAATGGTAAACGTTATGTAAAACCTTATGAAGTATCAGACGGTTTTTACAAATTCAAAAAGTCAAAACTTGGCAGCAATACAAACGCTATCTTCTGTAAGTGGCAGAATATAAATGACGGCAAGCTTACAAAAGAGCTTACTCTTTCAGACCTTTACGGTAAAATGTGGAACGGTGACGGCACTCCGTATTCTGCAGACGTTTCGTCACATCCTACAAACCTTGGCACAGTTTCAAAGACAATCAACAATGGTACTAAGCTTGATCCTAACAAGACATACCATATGGTAGTATTCTATATGGAGCGTGGTGAGGCTGAGTCTAACTTCTCAGTAAACTTCACAATGACACCTGCCAACAATGACCTCAAGGTTACAAAGGCACTTGATACAGGCGATGTTGTTTCTGAAATTTCAGATGACCTCAAAGCTAATGAAACTTTTGATTATACAATCAAAGAGAACGGCAAAGATACCTCCGGTAAAGGCTACAAGCTTACAAAATCAGACGAAAGCACAAGCAGTGAAACTCTTTCAAACAGCGGTTTCACACTTAAAGATGATTATATGGCTGACTTTGACAACTCATTCAAGACAGGCAACGATATGACGGTTAACGAGTCAACAGCCGGCAGTAAGCTTAAATACACAACGAACTGGGAGCTTGTTAACAACAGAGTCGGTTCAATAATCAAGAGCGGTTCAGCTACGGACTCGGCATTCAACCTTGTAGATCCCACTGATAAAAATGCTTATGCTCAGCTCCAGCTTGACTATACCAACAAGATAGTGACAGCACCTCTTGAAATTTCAAAGAATGTTGTTGATGAAGACGGTACAACCGACTACGACACAAGTCAGCAGTTTACATTTGCAATTGCTCTCGACTTTGACGGCAACGGTTCAACCTATGACTACAAGACCTATCCTCTTGAGTATCAGCTCAAAGAGAATGGTGCAAGTGATTATTCAAGCACAGCTTACCGTACATCCTTGGACGGTTCGTTCACAATCAAAAAGGGCGAAAGCATTAAGCTTCTCAATATTCCTGTAGGTGCAACTTATAAGATTACAGAGAAAACCGTTACAGGTTATATTCCCTATAAAGTAGGCAATCAGAGTTTCAACGGTACATTCGTCGGTACTCTTGCGGAAGCAGGAAATGTGCTTAACTTTGTCAATAAGGTTAATCCTACAAACTTTGCTGTTTCGGTAAATAAGACTCTTGACGGTCAGCCTTACAGCGGCAGCAAGTTCGTTTATACATTGACAGGTCTTGAATCAATGGATACAGCAAAACAGGATACTGACGGCAATACTATCAAGACAAACAGCACAGCATTAGTTTCCAAGAAATCGGCAACACCTGACGCAAGCGGTAAGGTTGAATTCAAAGACCTCAGCTTAGTCAGTGCGGGTGTTTACAGATTTAAGATTACCGAGGCTCTTGCCGAGGGTGAAAATGCATCCGATTATAAAATGGATACAAACACCTGGCTTGCCGAGATTGAATTGCTTGAAAGCGGTGAAGTAACGGCGGCTAAGTACATTAAGGTTAAGAGCTCAGATATTGAAGGCAAAACCGATGAAGAGCTTGCAACTTACTTCAACAATCCTTCTTCTAAAAAAGCCGTGTTTGAAAATGAAACCACACACGGAAGAGCAACAGTAAACAAGAAGAACCAGTCAAATAACAATATAAAAGGTACAGAGTTTGCATTAATCAAGGTATCAGAAGAAGGTATCCTTGATGCTGACGATATCAATACAATCATTAAAAATGCTTCAATAAGCTCTCATATGATTTCCGAGAAGACAGGTGGCGACGGTAATGTAGTGTTCGACAACCTGACAATCTTCAAGGACGGTAACGGTGAGTTTACAAAATCAGGCGAAGATGTTGTTTGGAACAGCAGTTCCGATAACTACTTAAAGGGTACTTCAACATATCAGGCATATTGCTTGTTTGAGTACAAACCGTCTGAGGGCTACAACCCGAACTACACACTTTCATACTTCACACTCCCTGTTAAGGGTGAGTACAATGTTACATATAATTATGTTGACGGTGCAATCACAATGCCTTCGGCAAGCGGTGACGGAATGAACGGTTATTTTGTTCTCGGTTTGTCGGTTGCAGGTCTTGCGGTGACAATGTTCACGGGTTACGCAATCTATTACGGAAAAGGTCGTAAAAAACGCAGAGCAAGACGCAGAAAGTAACCCAATATGATTTAACTTGTTAGAACAGGTGATTTTTTAATCATATGTTTCTTTCATAGAAAACCTCTTTGACTGCTACGGACACCGTTGTTAGCCGGTGTCTGCCATGCAGCCACCCCAACCCGTTTAACCATTCGGTTAGAATATAATTACATATATTAAATCAAACACAAAGGAGAAAGTAAAAATGAAAACTACAAAGAAAATCTTTGCAGCTGTTCTTGCAGTAATGATGATCGCTCTCATGATTCCATTCTCAGCAAGCGCTGCAACAAGCGATGCTTATAACGCATTTATTAAGGGCAAGAACGGCTTTACAGTAAATGTTTATAAGGTAGCAAAAATTGACACAACAACAGGCGAATATACAGAAATCCAGGGTGGCACAGCTGTTGCAACAGCTCTCAAGACTTGGAAAAATGCATCAGGTAACGATTCAAAGGCTCTTCTCGAGGCTTGCGAAAATGCAACATTTGCAGACAGCAAGGATGACCACACATTCGCTTCTGACGAAGATGTTTACAACTTCGGTACAAATGAAGCAGGTGTTTACTATGTTAAGGTTACAGGCCAGCCTGCTGAAACAAGCGTAAAGAAAAAGGGCGGCGCTCTCTTTGCTCTTCCTGAGGGCACAAAGACAACTCAGGGTTCAGGAGAAGCTCCAATCGAACTCAAGATTAACACAGGTGCAGTTGAAGTTTCTAAGGAAATCGTTGGTGGCGACATCAATACTAAGAAGACAACTGCTTCTGCAGGCGACACAGTAACATTTAAGCTCACAGCTTCAGTTACAGGTTCTAAGGAAGTTCCGCTTACTGAGTACACAATCCACGATAACCTTTCAGGTAGCTTTGACACTCCTGCTGTAACAGAAGTTAAGGTTGACAACACTAAACTTTCAACTTCAGATTACACAGTAGATGCTTCATCACAGTCAGATATTAAGATTTCTCTTTCAGAGTCTTATCTTAAAGCTGCTAAGGAAGGCACAAACGACTTCTATGCAAGTTCAGATGTTACTGTAACACTTACAGCAATTCTTAAGGATACAGCTGTTTCAGGCAACACTACAACAGCCAACAGCAACAGCGACAGTCTTACATACACAAATGTATACGGTAAGGCTTCAAAGCAGGGCGATACAGTATATGTTTACACATTCGACCTTCCTGTATTCAAGTATGATGGCACAACAACTGACAAGACGGGTCTTGGCAATGCAACATTCGTACTCAAGAAAGCAGATGGTACAGAGGTTGCTACTAAAGTAACAAGCGTAGAAGAAGGTAGCAAAGGTAAAGTTACATTTGAAAAGCTTGCTGCAGGTACATACAAGGTTAAGGAGACAAAAGCTCCTGCAGGTTACAACCTCAACTCTTCTGAGTACACAGTTGATATTAGCACAACAGGTGTTATCACAGTTACAGTTGACGGTAATCCAAGCGAAGTAAATCAGGTAGAAGTTCCTGATTACCCTGTAACAGTTCCTTCAACAGGTGGTATGGGTACAATGATGTTCTATGTTGGCGGTGCAGCACTTATCGCTTGTGCAGGCGTTCTCCTCTTTGTTCTTAAGAGAAAGAAAGCAGCTAAATAATTAATCGAATATCTTTATCTTAAAATCTGTGATATATGTAATTTTCAGGGGATGCGGCAACGCATCCCCGTTCTATTTTGGTTTTATTTAATGAATAGTGAATATTGAATAATGAATAATTAAGGTGGCGGTGTTCCACACCGCATTTGTATATGCTAAAACCGCCTCCACCCGTCGCCAACGGTGCAAATTATATGTTAAATCAAATTTTATAAATCCCACAAAGCAATTGCCATGCCGTAGCGGCGATCAGTGATCGCCAATCAATTCGTGTGTAAACACGAATTGAACGCTGTATAACACAATTGAATTTTACGATAAAAACAATGAAAATTAAAGCAAATGCCGTAGATGCGGATATTATCCGCCCGTCAAGTAAAAGCAGAAATTTTATGTTTTTTATCGTATTTAGTTGAAACAAATAATTTGTATAGTCAAACCGATTTTGCAATCGGTTCGATTGGCGAACACTGTTCGCCGCTACATTGGAATACATAATTTTCATCATATCATAAAATACACATAAAACACTACGAACAGGGAACGGCGGCTCGCCGTGCAGTTGCGATAAATAGTAAAATATAGTATAATAACAACGGAACAAAAACACGCAGAAAAGGAAAATTTTATGAAACGAAAGCTGTCAGTTTTACTAATAGTTTTAATATTCGTTGCAGGAATCGGCATAATGAGCTATCCGCTTGTCAGTTCCGCAATTAATAACTATGTCAGTCGAAGCAGGGTTAAGGAGTACACCAACAGGGTTGCTCAGATGCCGAGTGAGAAAACTCAAAAAATGTTTGAAGAGGCTGCTAAGTACAATAACAGCCTTTCAAATAATATGATAATTACCGACCCGTTCGATGAAAAGGCTTTTCAGAAAATCGGCGCAAATTATGAGAAAACTCTCAATATTGATGATAACGGTCTTATCGGCTATATTGATGTGCCGAAAATCAATGTTTATCTGCCGATTTATCACGGCACAAGCGAAGAGATTCTTTCCAAAGGTGCAGGGCATCTTCAAAACACTTCCCTGCCTGTCGGCGGTAATAGCACACATTCCGTAATTTCTGCCCATTCGGGTTATCCGGGCGAAACATTTTTCGATTACCTCACCGATATGAAGGTCGGCGATGAATTCTATGTTCATATTCTCGACAGAACGCTGAAATATGAGGTTGATCAAATCGAAGTTGTTCTCCCCTCGGAAATCAATTCCTTGCGAATTGTTGACGGTGAAGACCTTGTAACGCTCCTCACCTGTACCCCATACGGCATTAATACTCACAGACTTCTCGTGCGTGGCAAGCGTGTCGATTATGACGATACAAAGTATATTGAAACGGGCGAGTCACTTGCAAAGTTTGACAACGGTTACATATTCTTTCTCGGTTACAAAATCCCTTATGCAGTCGCAATCGGCATAATTGTCGGCTTTGTTGCACTTGTTGTGTTTGCGGTTGTATTCCTGCTCAAACGCAAAAAGAAGAAGTCAAACGGTGCAAAACGGCTGAGAGATGACTCGGCTGACGAAAATCAGAATGATTCGGGCGGTGATTCCGATGATTAAAAAAATACTTACGGGTGTGGCAATAGCAATGCTCGTTGTCGGAATAGGTCTTATCGCATTCCCCCCTATATCAAATTTTATCGGAACACAGATTTCAAACGGTGAGGCTGACGGCTTTGATACCCGTGTTGAAGAAGTTGAGGACGGCTCTTTTGAACAGGCGGTCAAGGACGGCAAGGTTGACGAAGAGGGTTACAAAATTGACAGGGACGGCAAGCGTACCTCCAAACAGCCCGTTGTTTTCAAGGCTGACCTCGACAGACTTTTCAATGACAGCGTTGCCTACAACAAAAAACTTGAAACAAACCAGTATGAAATGCTCCGCAACGATACCTATTCACAGGCTGCCGTCAATCTTGAAGATTACGGCATAACCGACGGCATTTACGGCTATGTTACCGCCGAAACAATAAATATGCGTCTGCCGATTTACCTCGGTGCGAACAGCTCAAATATGAGCTACGGTGCGGCACATATGAGTGCAACCTCATTGCCGATCGGCGGTAAGAATACAAACGCAGTCCTTGCAGGTCACACGGGATACATCGGTCGAATATTCTTTGACAATCTCCGCAACCTCAAAATCGGTGACATGGTTTCAATCACAAATTATTGGGATACACTCAATTACAAGGTCGTTGAAACCAAAGTCAATAAGCCGAGCGAATCAGGCGACTGCTATTTGCAGAAGGACAGAGATTTGCTCACGATGTTTACCTGCATAAGTGACGGCAACGGCGGTTTTGACCGTTACTATGTAATATGTGAGCGTGCGTCATAATTTACAGCAGACTGCATCAGCAACTGTTTTTCAGAAATATGTTGTCGGTTCGGACAGATAAACAATAAAAACGGAGGATAAACAATGAAAAATATAATTAAAAAAATATCTGCAATCGCAATGTGCGGTATGCTTACCGTCGGTTCGGTTCTTATGACAGGTGCGGTAAGCGAGGATGAAAATTACAAGGACTTTGAAGTTACAGGTACAACGCAGAAAATCTCAAACAATCAGCTTTTT
>OCHJ01001161.1_pt1 | contig 22161 bp, 21 predicted proteins | sample 1538381 | NCBI WGS metagenome assembly OCHJ01 (sample SAMN04571688, study PRJEB22368) | human gut metagenome | biome: human gut; material: stool | host: Homo sapiens | place: Luxembourg | collected 2012-06-29 | reverse complement strand
CAGTTTTCCGTGAGCATTCCTCAGTTTTTTATTTAAGATTTTCTATTTTTCACTCTAATCAAACAGCATACTTATAAATAATATATACCTTAGAGGCACGGTAGATTTCAAAAGCACAATGTATCAAAACTATTATCAAGTAACAAATTTGTTCTAAATACTTTATTTTTCCATTAATTTATAGTATAATATAAATGTAGTTAAAAAAGGAGATGGATTTTATGTGGCAAATATGGTTAATAATTGCTGGTCTATTTTTTATAGGAGAAATAGCTACCGTAGGATTTTTAATATTTTGGTTTGGTGTAGGAGCTTTGATTGCAATGGTTGTAAGCATATTTACATCAAATATAATAATTCAAACAACTGTATTTTTAATAACTTCAACAATTTTGATTTTTGCAACAAAACCATTTGTTAAAAAATTTGTTGATGTAAAAAAAACAAATACAAATGTATACTCAATAATTGGGAAAAAAGCATTCGTAATAAAAAATATTGACCCTATTCATTCAGTTGGTCAAATAAAAATAAATGGAGAAGTTTGGACTGCTGAAAGTGAAGATAATCAAATTATTGAAGAAGGTTCAGAAGTTGAAATTTTAGAAATAAAAGGTGTTAAAGCAATTGTTAAACCTGTTCAAGTCTTAAATAAAGTTTAGTTATTAGTATTACTTATTTTAAGTATTTATATATAAAAAATTAAAGGAGGATTTTTAATATGGCATTTTTAATCATATTATTAGTTATAATATTAATTATAGCATTTAAATCAATTAAAATCGTTAAACAAGCTGAGGTTTATGTAATTGAAAGATTAGGTAAATTCTACAAAGTTGCAGATGCAGGTCTTACAATTATAATTCCATTCTTTGATCATGTAAGAAGTGTAGTTAGCTTAAAACAACAAACAATGGATGTTCCACCTCAAGGAGTTATTACAAAAGATAATGTAACAATTACAATAGATACTGTTGTTTTCTATCAAATAACAGATCCTGCAAAAGCAGTTTATGAAATTCAAAGTTTGAAAAAAGGTATTGAATATCTTGCAATTACAACAATTCGTGATATCATTGGTAAAATGGACTTAGATGAAACATTTAGTTCAAGAGATGGTATTAATAATCAATTAAGAGTTGTTCTTGATGAAGCTACTGATAGATGGGGATGTAAAATTGATAGAGTTGAAATTAAAGATATTACACCACCTGCTGATATCAGAGATGCAATGGAAAAAGAAATGAATGCAGAAAGAAATAAAAGAGCTTTAATTCTTGAATCAGAAGCTCAAAGACAATCTGCTATTACTATTGCAGAAGGTAAAAAACAAGCTGCTATCTTAGAGGCTGAGGCTGATAAAGAAGCTAGAATTACAAGAGCTGCTGGTGAAGCACAAGCTATTAAAGAAGTTGCTGAGGCTAAGGCTAAGGAAATTCAAATGGTTTATGATGCTATTAAGAAATCAGACCCTGATGAAAAATTAGTTCAATTAAAGTCTCTTGAAGCTTTGGAAAAGGTTGCTGATGGTGAAGCTAATAAAGTATTTATTCCTTTTGAAGCAACTAGTGCACTTTCAAGTTTAGGTGCTATTAAAGAAGTCATGAAAGATGATAGAAAATAAAAAAATTTCGGGATAAGGAGGGGCAACTCTCTAATCCCGTTTTTATTTATATTTTTTCTAAGTGATTATTATATATTAATATTTAAAGAAAAAGTCCCTATGTTAGACCCCAGATAGCATTTTTTCTAAAAATATTAATATATAATAATCACTTTTTTAACAAATAGAAAAACGGGATTGGAGAGCTATCTCCCTATCCCGAAATTTTACATTTTTTCTGGCATTTGTATTCCTAACAAATTAGCACCTTGTTTTAAAACTTGTGATACTGCATAAGTTAGATAAACACGTGCATTTTGAACCTCTTTATCTTCAACAATTATCTTATTTTCATTATAGAAACTACTATAAGCCTTTGCTAAATCTATTAAATATCTTGCAAGTATAGATGGTTCGTTTTTGTCTGTTACTTGAATTAACACATCTTCAAAATTATAAATCAATTTTAGAATAGCTAATGAATATTCATCTGATAAATTATTTGTCTTTATATCTTCTATTTTTGGTAAATATCCGGCCTTTTCTAATACACTTTTGGTTCTAACATATGTGTATTGAACATATGGACCTGTTTCCCCTTGGAAGTTTAATATTGTATTCCAATCAAATACTTCATCTTTTATTCTTGATGCTGACATATCATTAAATATAACTGCACCTATTCCAACTTTTTTAGCAACTTCTTCTTTATTTTCTAAGTCTGGATTTTTTTGTTCTATTATTTCTTTTGCTCTTGAAATAGCTTCATTTAATAATTCTTCTAATTTGATAATATTTCCTTCTCTTGTTGACATTTTACCTTCTGGTAACAATACCATTCCAAATGATACATGTTCTAGTCCATTCGTGTATTTTTCATCTAACCCTAAAAGTTTTGCAACTTCAAATACTTGTTTAAAGTGTAATACTTGTTCATATGATGTTACATATAATGCTTTGTCAAAATTATATGTTCTAGCTCTATAAATAATAGCTGCTAAGTCTCTTGTTGCATATGTTGTAGAGCCATTTGATTTTTCAATTATACATGGTGTATTTATTCCTTTGTCTTCTAAATCTATTATTTTTGCACCTTGTGATTCTACTAGTTTTCCTGTTTTTTCTAATATATCTATTACTTCTGGCATTTTATCTGAATAGAATGATTCTCCATTCCATGAATCAAATTTGCTTCCAAGTAAATCATATACTTTTTGAAATTCTTGTAAACTTAGTTTCCTGAATTGCTTCCAAATTTCTACACAATATGGATCTCCATCTTCTAATTTTTTGAAGTTATTTCTACAATTTTCTAGTATTTGCTCATCATTTTTGCATGCTTCATTTATTCTTATATAAATTTTTGTTAATTCATTTATTGGATCTTTTTCTATGTCATATTCTTTTCCCCACATTTTGTAACCTTCTATTAATTTTCCAAATTGTGTTCCATAGTCTCCTAAATGGTTTACTCCTGTTACATTGTATCCTAAATATTTGTATATGTTGTATAATGCTCCTCCTATTACTGTTGAACGCAAATGTCCTATATGGAATGGTTTTGCGATGTTTGGTGCTGAATAGTCTATTACTATATTTTTTTCTTTTCCTATTTCTGATTTTCCATATTGTTCTGTTTTTGATATTTCTTCTAATACTTCTTTGGCTAAAATTGTTTTGTTTATAAAGAAATTCAAATATCCTCCTGCCACTTCTACTTTTTCTATTTCTTCTACTGATTCTATTTTTTCTTTTATTTCGTTTGCTATAACTGGCGGTGCTTTTCTTAATTCTTTTGCTAATTTGAAGCATGGGAATGCATAGTCTCCATTTTTGTTGTCTTTTGGTGTTTCTATGTAACTTTCTAGTTCCTTTTCGTTTATTTCTGTTGTTTTTGCTATTTGTTTTGATATTATTTGTTTAAAATTTTTCAATTTTTTCAATTCCTTTCCAAATTATTTAATGACTAAAAAGTCAGTTTTCTTCAAATTATAATTTTTAATTATTATCTTTCTAAATTTATTATAGCTCTTACAAATTCTTTTATGTCTCCTAAGTGATTTTCTATCACATCACGTACAATTTCTTCATCTAGTTGTTTGTATTCATGTATTGCTATATTTCTAAATCCAACCATACCTTTCATATTATTACACATTTCATCTGAAATAAGACCACTTTTATTTAGTTTTTCAAAAGCTTCTTTTTTTGTTTGTGGTATTCCTAACATTCTATTTGAAACAACATACATTGCAACATCTGTTGCAATTTCACATGCTCTTTGTAAATTTAACACTATTGCATCCATTTTTCTGTAATCTTCTAAATTTTCGGGATTATTATCATATTCTTCATTAATTCTATTAATGCACTTTTCAATACTTTCATATTTATTTATTAGAACTGCTTCGTTTTCCATATATATCCCCTCCATTTTTTATTCTATTTATAATCATTTGTCTACTTTCATTTAATTCTAAAAACTCTCTATACATATCAAGTTTATACATTTCAAATTTAAATTCATCTTTGCAGTAAAGTGTTTTACCTGTAATTAATATTTCATATCTAAAAGCATCACTTATTTCATCATCTAAATTTATTAAGTCTATGTCTTTTTTTAATTCGTCTGATAATTCAATCGATATTTTATATAATGTTTTTTTTTCTATTTTACTTTTTGTTTTTATGGCTATATCTATGTCACTTTCAGTATTTTGTGTTCCTCTTGCATAACTTCCAAACAAAACAATTGCTTCACATTCTATCTCTTTTAATAATATTTCTTTTATTTTTTCTTCCATAGGATTTCTCCCCCTCTTACTCTATATGAGTATTATAATTCATAATATAAAAATCATTAATTATTTTGACTTTTTTCTATATAATTCCAACTATCTTTACACATGTCATCTATATTTTTTTCTGCTACCCATCCTAATTCTTCTTTTGCTTTTGTTGGGTCAGCATAGCATGTAGCTATATCTCCTGGTCTTCTAGGTGCAATTTTATATGGAACTTCTTTTCCTGTTGCTTTTTCAAATCCTTTTACCATATCTAAAACACTGTATCCATGTCCTGTTCCTAGATTGTAAATATATAATCCTTCATTTTCTTTTTCTAATTTTTCTAGTGCTTTAATATGTCCTTTTGCTAAATCAACCACATGTATGTAGTCTCTTACACCTGTTCCATCTGGTGTATTATAATCATTTCCGAAAACTGATAATTCTTTTAATGTTCCTGCTGCAACTCTTGCTACATATGGCATTAAATTATTTGGTATTCCTTTTGGTTCTTCTCCAATTAGTCCACTTTCATGTGCTCCAACTGGATTAAAGTATCTTAATATACATATATCCCATGTATTATCAGATTTGTAAATATCTTTTAATATTTGTTCTATAAATAATTTTGTTGTTCCATATGGATTTGTTGTTCCTCCTGTTGGTGTATCTTCTGTTATAGGCATTTTTTCTGGTTCCCCATATACTGTTGCAGATGAACTAAATATAAATTTTTTGCATCCATATTTTTTCATTGTGTCTAATAATACTAATGCTCCTGAAATGTTATTTGTGTAGTATTCTATTGGTTTTTGTACTGATTCTCCAACTGCTTTGTATCCTGCAAAATTCATTACCGCTTCTATGTTATTTTCCTGAAATACCTTTTCTAGGTTTTCTCTGTCTAAATAATTCATTTCATAAAATTTGAAGTCTTTTCCTGTTATTTTTTTTATTGCTTCTAGTGCTTTTGGTGTGCTGTTTGAAAAATTGTCTATTATAACTATTTCTCTTCCTTTATTTAATAATTCTACCGCAGTATGACTTCCTATAAATCCTGCTCCTCCTGGTAATAATATTGCCATTTTTTATTCCTCCCATTTTTTATTTTATTTTCTTCATAAAGTTTTTATCAATAACTAATATGTTATCTTGAATTTTCAATACTTCCAAAACTTCTTCTTGATTTTTAAATACATTAGTAAAAATAATATTTTGATCTATATTTTGAAATGTTAAACGTATAGTATTTTTATTTTTTTCATCTATCCTAACAAAGTTATTTAGTTTATCATTTATTGTTACCCAAGTTAAGCCATCCAAAATACGATAATTATATTTAATTTTAATATTATCTAAATATTTACATATTTTACTTAATTTCATATTTTACTTATTTCTACTCCATTTTTAGTATCTTTAACTATATATCCTTTTTGATTAATTAAGTCTCTTATTTCATCTGACTTTGCCCAATCTTTATTTTCCCTTGCTGCTTTTCTTTGTTCAACTAAATCTAATATTTCTTGTGGAATTTCTTCTTTTTCTGAATTTGCTTCATCAATTTTAATTCCTAAAACAGTATCAAATTTAGCTAATAAATTTGAAACCTCTGGATTTTTCTTTTCAAATCTTGCAGCTTCCCAGACAAAGCTCATAGCAAGAGGCATATTTAAATCATCATTTATAGCTCTATGGAAGTTTTTCTCTATTTGAACTAATTTTTCTTTATCATCTGTTGTTAGTTCATCTGTACCATTTAAATTAATTTGATAGCTATTACGCAATCTCTCTAATGATTTTGCTGCTGAGTCTATTCCTTCCCATGTAAAGTTTAATTTGTTTCTATAATGGCATGAATAGCTAAATAATTTATATACAATAGGGTCATATCCTCTTTCTTTTATATCTTTTACTAGATATACATTTCCTAATGATTTTGACATTTTTCCGCCATTTATAAGTAAATATTCTCCATGTAACCAATATCTTGCTGGTATTTTTCCACATTTACCTTTGCTTTGAGCAATCTCGTTTTCGTGATGTGTTGGTATTAAATCAATTCCACCTGTATGTATGTCAAATTGGTCTCCTAGGTATTTTTGACCCATTGCAGAACATTCTATATGCCATCCTGGATAACTTGGTCCCCAAGGGCTATCCCATTTCATTAAGTGATTTTTTGGTGCTTTTATCCATAATGCAAAATCGTGTGGATTTCTTTTTTCTGGGTCTACTTCAACTCTTGCTCCTGCTTTTTGATTTTCTACATCTAAATTTGATAATATTGGATATTTGTCTAGTTTTGATATATCGAAATATATTGCTGTTGATGTTTCATATGCATATCCATTTTCCATTAATTTTTCAACATATTCAAGCATTTCATTTATGTGGTCTGTTGCTTTACATACTATTTCTGGCGTTTCTATATTTAATGATTTTAAATCATCAAAAAATAATTTTGTATAATGTTCTGCTATTTGTAATGGTGTTTTATGTTCTTCTCTTGCTGATTTTAACATTTTGTCTTCTCCTTCATCACCATCTGATACTAAATGTCCAACGTCTGTTATGTTCATTACATGTTTTATTTTATATCCATTATATCTTAATGTTCTTCTTAATACATCTTGAAATATATTTGTTCTCATATTTCCTATTGTTGCATCTTTATATACTGTTGGTCCACATGAATATATTCTTATTTCTTCTGAGTCTATTGGCTCAAATTTATCTTTTTTTCTTGTTAATGTATTATAAAAATATATATCCATATTTTCTCCTCTCCAAGCTTTTTGTTTTTTATATGATTTTGCTATTAACTTTTGGTTAATTTTTTATAAATAGCAGATAAGCTTAGCTCATCTGCTTTTTATCTTAATGTCTTTTGCTTTTATTCTGTTGTTTCATCTACCATTTCATTTTTTTGTGGTTTGTTATTTGTTGTATTATTTCCAGAACTATTTGTATTTGTATTCGTGTTCGTATTTGTATTAGTATTGGCATTTGTATTAGTATTTGTATTAGTATTTGTGTTTGCTGTATTGTTATTTACTACTGGTTTTTCCTCTGGCTTTTTGTGTATTGTACATACTCCTTCAACTTTTTCACTAGCAACTTTTGATGGATTTAATGTATTCCATAATTTTAATTGTTCTTTTGGTATTACACCACCATATGATACTGTTTTTACTTTATCTTCTGGACAATATGCATTTGCTTCTTTTCCTGATTCTGTACATATTTTTTGTGTTCCATGTCCTTGGCAAGTTTCTGGTATATTGTCTGTTGTAAATACTTCTGAATAAGTATTTGTACATGTTGTTGTTGCAATACATCCTGTATCTTTACATACTGTTTTTGTAACAAGACCTGTTGATGGTTTATTAAATGTTTTTTTTGCTAATCCTTTATGAATGTCTTTCATAATTGATGACCATAATTGTCCTGCTGGGTTTCTTCCATCTACACTATATACAACTCCATTTGCGTACTTTAATGGCTCTTGAACAGTATTATTATCAAATCCAAACCAACATGCTGCTGTATAATATGGTGTCATACCACATAACCATCTATCAACATAGTCATCTGTTGAACCTGTTTTGGCACATGTATCCATTCCTGGAATTGCACAATATGTTGCTGTTCCTCCACTCTGTGTTGGTTCTTTTATTATTTCTCTTGATATATATGCATTTTGCTCAGATATTACTCTTGTTTTCTCTTGATTTGGTGTTAGTACTACATTTCCACTGCTGTCTACAACTTTTGTGTATAGTATTGGTGTTGTATATACACCATCATTTGCTATTGATGCATATGCTCCTGCCATTTCTAATGGGCTTATTCCCTTACTTAATCCACCTATTGAAAGAGCTAAATTTGCATCTTTTGTATCATCAAGTGTTGTTATTCCCATTTTTCTTAAATACTCAATAGATTTCTTAGGTGTTAATTCAGCCATAATTTTTACCATTGGTATATTTTGTGATGTTCTAATACAACTTCTAATATTTATTAATCCTTTTGGTACATTGTAATCACCTGGTTCATAGTTTCCACCAAAATTTGTTTTTGAGTCATCATATATTGTTGCTGCTGTTATTATTTTTTCTTGTAATCCTGGTACTATATCTGCCAATGGCTTCATTGATGAACCTGTTTGTCTTGTTAATTGTGTTCCTCTGTTCCATCCTGATGCATTCTGATCTCCTAAGTTTCCGCCTATTGCAACTACTTGGTTTGTTTGATTATCTATTATTACAATTCCTGCTTGTGTATGGTCATTTTTTAATGTTCCATCTGCATTTTTAAGTCTACCAGATATTTGGTATTTTTTCTTAGAAAATTCTTCTTCAACTCTTGCTTGAATTGCTGAATCTTCTGTTGAGTAGATTGTTAATCCACTTCCATATACATAGTTTTCTGCTAAATCCCATGATATATTTTTTTCTTCCATTACTTGGGTTATTACTTGTTTTATTACTGCATCTGTATGATATGAATAATTTGATGAACCTGTATATCCTTTTTCAAATGTTAGCCCTGCTTCAACTTTTGCAACAGCTGCATTGTATTCATCTTCGTTTTCTATCATTCCTTGTGATTTCATTTGTGATAAAACTGTTAATGTTCTATCTTTTCTTAATTTTGCAGTTTTTTCTTGGTCTAATGTTGTACTATATGGATTATATGCATTTGGTGAATTGTTAATTCCTGCTAAAAATGCACATTCTGCTAAGTCTAAGTCTTTTGCACTTTTATTAAAATAGTATTGTGATGCTAATTCAACTCCGTGAAGCTCATTTCCACCAACAAATATAATATTTAAGTATAATTCTAGTATTTGGTCTTTTGATATCATTCTTTCTACTTGTATAGCTTTTGACCATTCTTTTATTTTTCTTACAACTCCGGCTATTCCAGATCTTTGCTTATCTTCTGTTATGTTTTTTACTAATTGTTGTGTTATAGAACTTCCTCCACCTCTGTCTGTTCCTGTTACAACACCTATTATTGCTCCTAACGTTCTTTGTATATCAACACCACTATGTGAATAAAATCTTTTATCTTCTATTGCTATATATGCTTTTGGCAAATATGGTGACATTTCACTTAATGATATTGTTCTTCTTTTTTCGTCACTGCTTAGATTTGCTATTTCTTTTCCGTCTTTGTCTACTACTATTGTGTTTGAATTTCCTACTATTAAGTCATCTTTGGTTATTTCAAATTCATCTCCAAATAATCCAAAGAATATTGCTGCTATTGCCCCTGCTCCTATTACACATATAAGTAAGAATACTACTAATAATATTTTTAGGAACATTTTGAATTTTGGATTCATTTTCTTTTTTGTTCCTGTTTCTTTATTTGTGCTTTTTTTTGCATTGTTTGTTTTATTTTGATTTTGTGTTTGTTGTTTTCTTGATGCTGTCTTTTTTGTTCTTCTACCATTATTACTACTACTTGGCATTTTATTTTCCTCCCTGCAATCTTTTGCATTTTAATATCATTATTATATTATACTTTTTGTAAAAAGAAAAGCTTTTCGTGAAAAAATTTTCTATAATTGTTACTAGATAATAGTTTTGAGGTATTGCACTTTTGAATTTCACTGTGCCTCTAAGGGTATATGTTATTTATAAGTATGTACTGTTCATTACGTTCAAAAAGAAAATCTAAAATAAAAAACTGAGCCTCTCTCACTCTGGCCAAACTGTATATATGTATATTGTTTTAGAATTTTTGAATGCGATTGAAACAATATTAGAATTTCTTAAAAAATCAATGGAAAGAGTTCACAAAGTGGAAGGGTGCCATTGATTTTTTTAGAAATTCTTATGTTGTGTATTGAAGCCGAAAAAATTATCAAACAATATACATATATACAGTTTTCCGTGAGCATTCCTCAGTTTTTTATTTAAGTTTTTCTATTTTTTTTACTCCAATCAAACGTACATACTTATAAATAACATATACCCTTAGAGGCACAGTGAAATTCAAAAGTGCAATACCTCAAAACTATTATCTAGTAACTATAATTCTCCATTATTCAAGAATAATTTATTAATTTTAACTCCATCTTTTTTTATCTTTTCTCGCAACTCAATAAAAGGACTCTTTTTATACATTCCAGCTTCATATAAGTCTTTAATTTCATATTTTCCATTAAAAAATTTCTCATTACACACATCATTTCTAAAAACAATCTCATAATCATTTACAGTAAGTCCATTAAACCTTTTTTGAGTAATTTTTACTATTTTCTTTAAATTGATAATACAAGCATTTTCATTCAAACTATACTTATTAAGCAGTTCTTTCGGAAAATCAACATTGACTATTATATTAGATTTCATCAAACTTTTCTTTTTGTTATTTGTTATTGTTATTATTATGCCTTCTTCTTTTAGCTGATTTTCCAACTTTCTAAATTTTTCAATATGATTAGTAACTATGTTAATCATGTTATACTTTTGAGCAAGAATTTTTATATTATTAAATTCAATATCTGTTAAATCATTTATAAGTATTGATATATTTGCCTTTTCAATTTTTTGTTTTTCTGTTATGTATTTAACAATATCTGTTAATAAAATTTCAAATAACCATCTTCCCTCTGAAATTTCCATTCCATATGTATTTAAATAATTTATGTATTTTTCTTCTTCTTTCATTTCTTTGCTCAATACGATTTTTTTGCTGTTTGAAATTTTTGTTATTTTTTTATAAGTTTTCATAGCTAGCTTTTCTATCTTTTTTTCTGTCATTTTTTCATTTATAGGTAATATTATTGTGTTTTCTTTAACTCTTATTAAATTTAATATTTTTTCTATAAAATTAGGCTTGTCATTTTTTTCTATATAAACCATTTTTCCTCCATTCCGTACTTTTTGTTAGTTGATAATAATTTTAATTTATTTCAATAACATAAAAACACACCATATCTTTTGTTAAAGTATATGATGTGTTTTAATTTTTATGAGATATTTTTGGACATACTTTATAATATAATATCTCTTTTTAACAATTTATTTTTTATAGTGCCTGTTCCTATAAATTCACTATTTTTATTATATATTTTATATACGCCTTCATCTAAATTTTGTGTTAGCATAACACCATTTAAAAACATTTCTAATTTTTTCTCGTCAAGATTTATAGATTGAAATTTTTTAAATATCTCTTCTACTGTTATTATTTTGTTCTTCAAGATATCATCAATATCAATATTTTCATTATTTTCTATAAGATTTTTTAGTTCTTCTATTGTTATACTGTTATCTATTTTAAAATTTCCAACTTGTGTCCTTTTAAGAGACTTCATATATCCAACTGTTTCAAACTTTGTAGCTATATCTTCACATAAACTTCTTATATAAGTTCCCTTTCCACAGAACACTTCAAACTTGATTTGTTTTTCATCCATTGAATAATCTATTAGTTTTATATCGTAAATTTCTATTTGTCTTGGTTTTAATTCAACTTCTTGTCCTTTTCTAGCATATTCATATAATTTTTTTCCATTAACTTTTATAGCTGAATATATTGGAGGGATTTGTTCTTGTTTTCCTATAAATGTTTGTAATACATTTGTTATATTTTCTTTTGATAGTTTTGTTTTATTTACTGTTTTCTCTTCTATTATTTTTCCTTCACTGTCTGCTGTGTCTGTTTTAATTCCTAATTGTAATTCAACTATATATTTTTTATCATGGTTTATTAGATATTTTGATAATTGTGTTCCTTTTCCTATTAGAATTGGTAATACACCTTCTGCCATTGGGTCTAGTGTTCCTGTGTGTCCTACTTTTTTATTTAACATCTTTTTTATTTTGTAAACTACGTCATGTGATGTACATCCTTTTGTTTTGTTTATAATTATTATTCCATCCATAAATTTCTCCTAATAGATATAGTTTGTAAAAAAGCGAGATTGAAGACCTTCCCCCAATCCCGCTTTAATCTTTTTTATGTTGCTAGATTAGTTTTGAGATATTTTTTATTTTAAAACTTTCTTTATTTCTTTCATTATTTTTTGTTTTACTTGTTCAATGTCTCCTTGAATAACAGCACCTGCTGCTTTTTCATGTCCTCCACCGCCGAACATCATACATACATCAGAGACATTTACATAGTCATTTGAACGCATAGATATTTTATATGTATTTTCTTCTTCATCTTTTTGTCTTATAAATACAGATACTTCCACTCCTTCAACATCTCTGCCTATTTCTACTAGACCTTCGTGGTCTCCTATTTTTGCATCCACTTCTTTTAAATCTTTACTTGTTATATATGTAAAAGTAACTTTTCCATCTTCTAAGAATTCCATTCTATCTATTGTTCTTCTCATTAATTCAAAGTTTGCTTTTGTTTTTGTTTCTAATACTCTTTTATAAATATCTGAAACATTTACACCTTTTTCTAATAATTCTGCTGTGAATTCAAATGTTTCTGGTGTTACTCCTGAATATCTGAATCCTCCTGTGTCTGTTATAATTCCTGTTAATATACATGTTCCTAGTTCTTTATCTATGTTTATATTAAAATATTGAAACATTCCTATTAGTATTTGACAACATGCTGGTGCTACTGGATTTACAAAATTGATGTCTCCATACATTTTGTTACTGCCGTGATGGTCTATTACTATTGTTTGTTTTGCTTTTTCAAAATATTCATTTCCTACTAGTCTTTTGAAGTCTGCACAGTCTAAACTTATTGCTAAGTCATATCTTTTTATCTCTGAGTCTGTCTTTATTTCTTCTCTTCCTGGTAGGAAATCGAATATTTTTGGAACTTCTCTTATTATTACATCAGCATTTTTTCCTAATTGTTTTAATGCTACTTTCATTGCTAAGCAGCTTCCAATTGCGTCTCCATCTGGTGTTTCATGTGCCATTATTACTATTGTTTCAGCTTTTTTTATTTCTTCTAATATATTATCTAAAGTCATATATTTGTCTCCTTCCGTTCATCTCTATCTAAAATTCTTTTAAATTTTAGATATCAAACCTTGAAACACCTTATTCAATATTTTTTGTTTTGTCTGGTAAAATTTCTTTTAATATTGAATCTATTTTTGCTCCATATTCCATTGAATCATCTATTTCAAAGATTAATTCTGGTGTGTTTCTTAAATTTATTCTTTTTGCCAATTCTGTTCTTATAAATCCTGATGATTTTTTAAGTCCTTCCATTGTTTCTTTTATATTTTTTGAATTAAAAATACTTACATATACTTTTGCATATTTTAAATCTGGTGTTACTTTTACTTTTGTAACACTTATCATTCCTGTAATACTTGAATTTTTTAATTCAAATCCAATAATTTGACTTAATTCTTTTCTGTATTCTTCGTCAATACGTCCCATTCTGTTATTGTTTTTATTAGGCATTTCTTCACTTCCATTCATATTTTTTAAATAAATTCATTTTGCTTTATCTTTTTATTTCTTCCATTACATACACTTCAATGACGTCTCCTTCTTTGATATCATTGTAATTTTCAATTTGGATACCACATTCGAATCCTTTTGATACTTCTTTTGCATCATCTTTAAATCTCTTCAATGTAGCTAATTTTCCTTCGTGAATTACAACATTATCTCTTATAACTCTAACTCCTGCATTTCTTTCAACTTTACCAGTTAAAACATAAGCACCTGCAATTGTTCCAACATTTGAAATTCTAAATGTTTGTCTTACTTCTGCATTTCCTATTACTTTTTCTTCATATTTTGGTGCTAACATTCCCTTCATAGCAGCTTCTACTTCTTCTATTGCTTGATAAATTACAGAATATTGTTTTATTTGTACTTCTTCTTTTTCTGCCATTTCTTTTGCTGCTGGTATTGGTCTAACATTAAATGCAATGATTATTGCGTTTGATACTTTTGCAAGTGTTACATCTGATTCATTTACAGCTCCTGGCGCTGCATGGATTACTTTTACTCTTACTTCTTCATTTTGTAGTTTTTCCATTGATTGTTTAACCGCTTCTACTGATCCTTGTACATCTGCTTTTACAATCAAGTTCAAGTTCTTTAAGTTTCCTTCTTCCATCTGTTCAAATAAATTATCTAATGTAACTTTTGTTGTTGCTCCATATGCTTTTTCTCTTGCTTCACGTTTTCTCTTTTCAATTAAATGTTTAGCAGTTTTTTCATCTTTTACTTCATAGAATGTATCACCTGCTTCTGGTACTTCTGTTAATCCCATTATTTCTACTGGTGTTGATGGTCCAGCTGATTTTACTTTTTTACCATTTTCGTTTGTCATTGCTCTTATTCTACCAATTGATGAACCAACAATTATTGTATCTCCAACATCTAATGTACCTCTTTGTACTAACATTGTTGCGATTGCACCTTTGTTTTTATCAAGTCTTGCTTCTATAACAACACCTTTTGATTGTTTATTTGGATTTGCCTTTAATTCTAACACATCAGCTTCTAATAATACCATTTCTAATAATTGGTCAATGTTTATGTTGTTTTTAGCAGAGATTGGTACACATATTGTGTCTCCACCCCATTCTTCTGGTACTAATTCATAATTCATTAATTCTTGTTTTACTTTGTCAACATTTGCATCTGGTAAATCTATTTTGTTTATTGCAACTATAATTGGTATTCCTGCTGATTTTGCATGGTTTATAGCCTCAACTGTTTGTGGCATTATACCATCATTTGCAGCAACTACTAATATTGCTATATCTGTTATTTGAGCACCTCTGGCTCTCATTGCTGTAAATGCTTCATGTCCTGGTGTATCTAAGAAAGTAATTTCTCTACCATTTACTTTTACTTTATATGCACCAATTGCTTGTGTAATTCCACCTGCTTCTCCACCTATTACATTTGTTTTTCTAATTGTGTCTAATAATGATGTTTTACCATGGTCTACGTGTCCCATAACAACAACTACTGGTGGTCTTACTTCTAGTTCTTCATCTTTGTCTTCTGAATCATCAAATAAAATGTCTTCATCTGTTATAGTTTCTTTCTTTTTAGCTGTAATTCCAAATTCTCCTGCTACTAAAAATGCTGTATCAAAATCTAATTCTTGATTGATTGTAGCCATTATTCCATATCCAAGTAATTTCTTAATTACTTCTGCTGTTGTTTTTTTCATTTCTGCTGCTAAATCTTTTACTGATATTGAATCTGGTATTTCTATTTCTGTTAATTCAAATATTTTTTGTTTATTTCTTTCTTCATTTTTAGCTTGTTTTTTCTTGCCTTTTCTTCCTCTTTGTGTTGTTAAATCATAGTAATCTAGCATTCCGCCATCTTGTTCTTCAAACATATTTGATAATTTGCTTGTTTGTTTTAATGATTTTAGTTTTCCTTCGTCAAAACTGTTTTCATTTCTTCTTGATTTTGATTTTTTATTTTTATTATCATCAAATTTGTTATTAATTTTTTGTTTATCAATGTTTTTGCTATAATCTCTAACAACTTCTTTTTCAACAGTATCTACTGCCATTATATTTTTAATATTTTTTTCGATTCCTTTTTCATCTAATGGTCTTCTATTATTATAATTATTTCCACCATAATTGTTTTTATTATTAAAGTTTCCGTTATTTTTTCTGAAATTATTTCCATTAGAGTTATTATTGAATTCTCCGTTTCTATTACCAAATCTGTTATTACTTCTGTTGTCTGTGTTTCCATTTCTGTTATCTGTGTTGTTTCTATTATTAAAGCTATTTCTATTGTTTGGATTACTTCTATTATTGTTATTTTGGTTGTTTCTTATATTATTTCTATTTCCAAAATTACTTTTATTATTAAAATTATTTGTTCTTTCTGAATTATTGAAATTTTTATTATTTGTTTTATTTTCTATTGTTGAATTTCTTTTTTCTGCTACTTTTGATTGCATTACTAAATTACTATCCCCTTGTCTTTTTATTTCTTCTTTTTTGACTGTTTCTTCTTGTTTAACTGTTTCTTCTTGTTTAACTTGTTCTTTTACAGTTTCATTTTTGATAACTTCTTGTTTTATCTCTTCTTTTTTTACTTCTTCTTTTTTTGTTTCTGGTTTGTTAAGTCCAAATAGTTCGTTAACAGTTTTAGGCTTATTAGGTTTGTTTCTATAAACAATATTAAAATCTTTGTTTTGTTTTCTTTCAACAATTCCTATATTATTGTTTTTGTTTTCTTGTTTTTCTTTATTATTTTTTTTATTTTCTTCATCATTTATAATAACTTCTCTTCTTATGATAACTGGTGCTTTTTCTTCTTTTTTTGGTGTTGTTGGTTGTTTTAAATTTGATCGTTTTGCAGTTTGTTCACCTTTTTTTGATAGATTGTTTTCTATTTTTTTAGCTTCATCTTCTTCTACACCGCTCATATGGCTTTTTGCTTCTATATTTAATTTTTGTGCCATTTCTAATACTTCTTTACTGGTTAAGCCTAGCTTTTTTGCTATTTCATAAATTTTTATCTTACCCAATAATATCACCCCCATCGTATTTTTTTTGAATTGAATTTGCAAAATTTATGTCTTTTATACCAATTACAGCTTTATTACTTTTTCCTATTGTTTTACTTAAATCATCAATATTTCCATCAATAATTATAGGTATATTGTAATTTTGACATAGTTTTATAAATTTGCTTTTTGTTCTCTCTGAACTTTCTTCTGAAACTATTACTAGTTTCACTTTTCTTTTTAATATACTTTCTTCTACACTATCTGCTCCAAATGCTATTTTCCCAGCTTTCATTGCTAGTCCAATCAATCCTAATATATTATTATTTATCAATAATTACACCTCTTAAACTTTCATATATTTCATTTGAAATTGACATTTCAAAAACTCTTTCTAGTCTTTTACTTTTGATTAGTTTATCTAAACAATTCACATCATCACAGATATATGCTCCGCGTCCCTCTTTTTTTCCTGTTCTATCAATTGATATTTCATTGTTTTTATTTTTTACTATTCTTATTAATTCTTTTTTGTCTTTTTTCTGGTTACATCCCATGCATGTTCTTTGTGGCTGTTTTTTCATAACATACACCTTCCTTTTAATTTATGCCTAAATTGTATTTATTATTAGTTTTCTTCACTATTTTCAACTGTATCATTTACTTCGTTTTCAACATTGACACTTTCATCTTCTTGTACTTCTTCATTTTTTGCTTGATTTTGTTGTTCTTGAAGTATTTGTCTAAATTGAGATTCTGATTTTATATCTATTTTCCAATTTGTTAGTTTTGCAGCTAATCTAGCATTTTGACCAGCTTTACCTATTGCTAATGATAATTGATCATCTGGTACTATAACTTCTGCAAATCTTTCATCTTCTTTTATATCAACAGCTAAAATTTGTGCTGGTAATAATGCTGATGCAATGTATATACTTGGATCTGCATCCCATTCAATTACATCTATTTTTTCACCATTTAATTCATTTATAACATTTTGAATTCTTACACCTTTTGCTCCTACACATGAACCAACTGGGTCTATATTAGGGTCTGGTGAATATACTGCAACTTTGCTTCTTGAACCTGCATCTCTTGATACACTTTTTATTTCTATTACACCTTCATATATTTCTGGTATTTCAAATTCTAATAATTTTCTTACAAAGTCTGGATGGCTTCTTGAAATCATTACTTGTGGTGCACCTTTTAATCCTCTTTCAACATCAACTATGTAAGCTTTTATTTTATCATTAACTCTATATTTTTCTGTTGGTACTTGTTCTTTTGCAAGCATAATTCCTTCAATTCTTCCTAAATCAACAACAACTATATTTTTGTCTGCTTTTTGGATAATTCCAGAAACAATCTCACCTTTTTTTTGTGTATATTCGTCAAATATTAAATCTCTTTCAACTTCTCTTAATTTTTGAACAATAACTTGTTTTGCTGTTTGAGCAGCAATTCTTCCGAAATCCTTTGGTACTATTTCAATGTCAACAGTATCACCATATGTTAAATTCTTGTTTATTTTGTGAGCTTCTTCTAAACTGATTTCTGTAACTTCATCATTTGCATTTTCAACAATTTCTTTTACAGAATAAATATGTGTTGCTCCTGTTTGATGGTCTATGTCAACTTTTACATTTTCTAGTGCATCAAAGTTTCTTTTATATGCTGTAACTAATGCTGTTTCTATTGATTCTAGTACATATTCCTTTTTTATTCCTTTCTCTTTTTCTAATTCTTCTAATGCTAATATTAACTCTTTGTTATCAATAGCTTTCATTTTTTATTCCTCCCTTTATATTACCAGTTATAAACTGTTTTTATTTGTGATATATTTTTTCTTTCTATTTTTATTTCTTTTTCTTCTTGTTCTATAACAATTTCGTTTTGGTTATATTCTTTTAATTTTCCTAAATATTCTTTTTTCCCATTTTCATCTTTTTTGAATAATTTTACATTGATATCTGTTCCAATATTTTTTTCTAAATGTTTATCTTTTCTTAATACTCTTTCAATTCCTGGTGATGATATTTCTAAAAAGTATTGGTCTTTGATATAATTTTCTGTGTCTAAAATGTCTGTTATTGCATCATTTACTTTTTCACAGTCATTTAAGTCTATTCCTTTTTCACTGTCTATAAATATTCTTAAAAAGTAGTTCTTTCCTTCTTTTGCATATTCTACGTCATATAGTTCATAGCCTATTTTTTCGATTATGGTTCGACTAAATTTGTTACTTTTTCTTCTATACTTGCCACTTTTTACCTCCTTTATTTTCAAAAGTAAAGAGTGGGATTTGTTCCCACTCTTTACTGTCTCGTATGTTGATATCTATATTATACCCAATTTTTAGCATAAATGCAAGCTTTTTCTAAATTTTTTCTATTTCTTCTACTTTTTCACTTACATCATCTATTTTTATGCTTCTATTATGAGTAATTTTCTCCCAGTTTGTTTCTCTTTTAAATAAGCATTTAAAATTTATTAATAACCATGAACCCATGAATAATGGATATGTAAATAATCCTTTTATCATTGGTTTTATTGGCTTACCATCTAGCCACATTACAAATGCTGCTGTAAGTGATGGTAATACAAATGTTGGTACTAAGTATTTTAATATATTTAGTACTAATTCAGTTTGTGTCATTCCATCCATTGCGTATAATACAAAGTTTGATACTAGTAATATTAGTGTTAATATAAACATAGGTATACTTCCTATTATATATAAGAAACCATCAAAATTCATCATTGTTTTATTTTCTTTTACAGCTTCTGCTAATTTGCTTGTATATTCTTTCATACATTGCATATGTCCAACTGTCCATCTACTTCTTTGTGACCAGCTTTGTGCAAATCCTGTTGGTTGTTCATCATATACTATTGCTTCTGTTGACCAGCCTAATCTTTTTCCTTTTAGGATTCTTTGTAATGAAAATTCAATGTCTTCTGTTAGTGTTACTGTTTTCCATCCACCATTTTCCTTTATGATGTCAAAGCTTACCATAAATCCTGTTCCATTTAGTAATGGTGATAATCCTAGATTATATCTTGCTAAGTGGTAGAATTTATGCATTGTCCAATAAAATAGTGCATATCCTGATGTTATCCAGTTGTCTGTTGGGTTTTTTATATCTCTATATCCTTGAACTACTTCTTCTCCTTGGCATAGTTTTTTGTTCATTGCTTTTAAGAAGTTTTTATCTACTATGTTATCTGCATCAAATATGCATATTGCGTCATATGGTGCATCTTCTTTTATTTTTTGTTGTAAGAACCAGTCTAGTGCATATCCTTTTGTTTTTTTAGTTTCATCATATCTCTCATATACTATTGCACCTGCTTCTCTTGCTATTCTTGCTGTTCTGTCTGTACAGTTATCTGCAATTACATATATATCATAATCTTCTTTATCATAGTCTTGATTTTTTAAACTTTCTATTAAGTTACCAACTACCGATTCTTCATTGTGCGCTGGTATTATTGCCATAAATTTGTGATTTTTGTTTACTTTTAATGGTTTGTCTTTTAATTTTACTAATGAACATATACTTACTAATATTTGGTATATCCAGAATATTGTTATTATCCATACTAATGCTTCTCTTAGTATATAAATATAATCCATTTTTCTACCTCTCTTTTTTCTTTTATTATATTTTTATTATCTCACATAATCTATTATACTATTATTGTCAAAATTATGCAACTTTTTTTGCAATTTTTCTTAATTTTTGTTATAATATATATGTTTAAAAAAATTTGCATTTATAGGAGGTTTTTTATGAACCAAACAGAAAAAGAAATTATTAAAAAAGCTAAGCGGAAATTTGTAAAGCATAAATGGCTAAACGTCGTTATTAAGCCTGATGCACATTTGCCTTATATTAATTCTGCTTTACAATCCATTGTCATCAACAGTAGAAATCATTTACGCCATAAAGACTATATTTTATATGTGCATGAAAAATATTTAACAATTAGTTCTAAATCTTTTACTTTTGAACCAGTTAAATTATTGATTGATGATAAGTTATGGGTTGAATTGTATTACACATTTGATGTAACAAAAGTTACAGATCCTTATCTTCTTAAAGACCATGATGAAGAACCAATTTAATAATTAACGCAGAGAAAGCCGTGTTCTACGGCTTTTTCTGTTGTCACATTTTCTATGCTTCACTAATATATTAAATAAAAAAATATTGTGGAGGTAATAAAATTGAAAACAAATTATAAAATTGCAATAGTAGGCTCAACAGGATTAGTTGGCCGAACTGTATTAAAAGTTTTAGAAGAAAAAAACTTCAAAAACTGTACATATTTTCTATTTGCTTCAAAAAAATCTGCTGGAAGTAAAATACAGTTTTTAGGGCAAAATTATATAATTCAAGAATTAACAGAAAATACTTTCAAATTCAAATTTGATTATGCTATTTTCTGTGCTGGTGGAAATGTATCTAAGAAATTTATTCCACTCGCTGTTGAATCAGGTTGTACCATAATAGATAATAGTAGTGTTTATAGAATGAATAAAGATGTTCCATTAGTTGTGCCAGAAGTTAATCCTGAAAAAATTTCAGAAAATAAAGGTATTATTGCAAATCCAAACTGTTCAACAATTCAAGCAATTGTTGCTTTAAAGCCATTAGATGATAGATACAAAATAAAAAGAATAGTATATTCAACTTATCAAGCGGTTTCAGGTGCTGGTAAAGCTGGAATTGAAGACTTAGAAAATGGAATTAAAGGTATCACTCCTAACAAATTTCCATATCCAATTTTCAATAACTGTATACCTCATATTGATGTGTTTGAATCTGACGGTTATACAAAAGAAGAGTACAAAATGATTAATGAAACTAGGAAAATATTAAATAAACCCTTACTTCCAATTACCGCAACTTGTGTTAGGGTTCCTGTTAAAAATTGCCATAGTGAAAGTATAAATGTAGAATTTAAAACAAATTTTGATATTTATGATGTTAAAATGCTGTTGCAAAATTCTCCTGGTATAGTTCTTGTTGATGATATAGATAAAAATTATTATCCATTGGCTACAAAGTCAGATGGCTATGATGATGTTTTTGTTGGTAGAATTAGACGTGATTTTAGTGTTCCTTTTGGTCTTAATTTATGGGTTGTTTCTGATAACTTACGTAAAGGTGCTGCTTCTAATGCTGTTCAAATTTTAGAAAAATTACTTTTACTTTAATTTTAATATTTTTGTTTAATTTTATATAAAAAAAATAAAAGAGATTCGAAGATTTAATCTTCATAATCTCTTTTTTATATTATTCTGCT
>OCHJ01001160.1_pt1 | contig 22248 bp, 13 predicted proteins | sample 1538381 | NCBI WGS metagenome assembly OCHJ01 (sample SAMN04571688, study PRJEB22368) | human gut metagenome | biome: human gut; material: stool | host: Homo sapiens | place: Luxembourg | collected 2012-06-29 | reverse complement strand
CGACCGGAGAACAATGGATGCCCGCCAGCAAAGCCTGACGGATAAACGTTTCACCAGTCTAATGTTTGATCCGGAAGATGGAAATATCTATCTGGGAGGTGCAGACGGGTTCGGCATATCCCGTCCCGAAATACAAGCCATGAGTCAGCCGGAACACTCCATTTTACTGACTGCCTTATATATCAACAATCAACTGATGTCTCCGCATACTGGAGAGAATATTCCCAACATCCGTTATACCGATGCTATCGAACTAAAATACGACCAGAACAACCTGGCTTTCGAACTTTCAGACCTCCCCTACTCGCTGGAAGAAAAACATGAATTCGTCTACCGGCTGGAAGGTATGGACAAAGAATGGAATTTCCTGCAATCCAACACGAATCGCATTACGTACAGTAATCTGGGTTATGGGGATTATCAGCTGGTAATCAGCAAAGTAGAAAAGAGCGGTTCTCCTTCCGAGCATCCATATATCCTGAATATTAAAATTCTCCCTCCATGGTATTACACACTTTGGGCAAAGATAATCTACATTCTTTTATTCTTGAGCCTCATTGCCTGGGTTATCAACTTTTTCCGTGTCAAGAACCGTCTAAAAATGGAACGGATGGAAAAAGAGAAGATTCTGGAACAATCACGCCAGAAAATGGCTTTCTTTACCAATTTGTCTAATGAATTAAAGACACCGCTTAGCCGGATTATCGCTCCTGTCAGTCAATTGCTCCCCGTTGCAGAAGAAGTGCATGAGAAACAGACACTGGAGGAGGTACAGCGTAATGCAATGAAAATAAACTCATTGATTCATCAGGTATTAAACTTCAACCGGATAGAGGATAATAAAGATTCGCTGCTGATTTTGTCGCGCATCGAACTTGTGTCATTCAGCCGTAGCCTGTTTTCTGTCTATGAGGAAAACAAACAGATCACATTCCATTTCGAGACGAATAAAGCCAAGATTTATGCTGATATGGATGCCATCAAACTTGGAGTAATTTTAGATAATCTGCCGTCAAATTCACCCCGGATGGCGGAAGCGTCCGTCTGTCTCTTTTCTATCGTGAAGAAACGGGATTGTTGGATATCTGTGTTTCAGATACAAGAAGCGGAATCCCGCAACAAGATATTCCATATATCTTCCAGCGCTTTTTCCAGTCTCCACATTCCGGCAATAAGGAAGGTACAGGTATCGGACTTTATCTGGTCAAGACTTATACGGAACTTCATGGCGGTCACATCAACGGAGTCACCTCGAACGAAGGAAAAGGAACTTCCATTGGCCTGAATATCCCTGTCATCGCCGTAGAGAAAGAAGAGATTCCGGCGACACAGGTGAAAAAGCAGTTGGAATCGTTGCCTGTTCTTAAACCAATCGAAGCAGAATCTCAAGATGAGAAATTTTTGTCGAACATTATCCGCCTGATTGAGGACCATCTTTCTGAATCGGAATTGAATGTAAATGCACTTTGTGAATTATCCGGTATCAGCAATAAGCAGATTTACCGGAAAATCAAACAGCTGACCGGAATGTCTCCAGTGGAATACATCAAATCGATCCGGATGAAAAAGGCGGCCATGTTGTTGCAACAAAAGAAATTTACCATTGCCGAAGTGATGTACATGGTAGGCTTTTCCAATCACTCTTACTTCTCCAAATGTTTTCAGGCAGAATTCGGAAAAACGCCACGCCAGTACCTTAATGAAGACCTGTAGAGGCATTTTGGGGCATTTCGTCCTATTTTTATCCTTATATGTCCAATCTGTGCTTTTATTGAAATGACCAATAAATTACTTTTGTTGCTGTCAATAAACCGATAAATTTGATAGCATGAAAAGACTGTTGATCCTTACCTTTATTTGTTTGATATCTGCCTTTGTCAAAGTGCAAGGCAAATCATCCTCTACACCTATTATATATATAGATGGAAATGGGGTGATGCGTTGGAGTGACACCCGCCGGGAGGCTTCCTTTTTCGGTGTTAATTATACGCTGCCTTTCGCCCATGCTTACCGTGCCATTGGATATTTGGAACTGGACCGCAAAGCTGCCATAGATAAAGATGTATATCATATCTCCCGTCTGGGACTGAATGCTTACCGTATTCATTTATGGGATGTGGAACTGACAGACGGACAGGGAAATCTCCTCGAAAACGAGCATCTCGACTTGATGGACTACCTGATTGCCAAACTCAAAGAACGCAATATTCATATTGTGATTACCGCGCAGACCAACTTCGGGAACGGATATCCCGAACGAAACATACAGACGGGCGGCTTCTCCTATAAATATGATAAATGCGATATGCACTCCCACCCGGAAGCTATCGCTGCACAAGAAACCTATCTTCATGGTTTGGTGAAGCACGTCAATCCATATACGGGGTTAGCTTATAAAGACGATCCCTCCATTGTTGGGTTCGAAATCAATAATGAACCTTGTCATTCCGGTACGAAGAAAGAGGTAAAAGCCTATATCAACCGGATGCTGAAAGCGATCAATAAAACAGGAAACCGCAAACCTGTATTCTATAATGTAAGCCACAACGGATATGTAGTAGAGGCTTATTACGAAACTGCCATTCAGGGAACTACTTATCAATGGTATCCCATCGGACTGGTATCTGGACAGACACAGCAGGGAAATTTCCTTCCCTATATAGACCGCTATGATATTCCCTTTTCCGATAAAGTGAAAGGATTCGATAAGAAAACACGGATGGTATATGAGTTCGATCCGGCAGATATCATGTATTCTTATATGTATCCGGCCATGGTACGCACTTTCCGTACAGCAGGTTTTCAATGGATTACCCAGTTTGCGTATGATCCGATGGATATCGCTTATGCCAATACGGAATATCAGACTCATTTCTTGAATCTTGCCTATACGCCTCATAAAGCCATCAGTATGAAGATAGCTGCCGAAGCTGCACGCAGTCTGAAAAGAGGTGAATCATACGGCAGTTATCCACAGGACACTTTATTTGGTGACGGTTTTCGTGTCAGTTATACAGAGGACTTGAGCGAATTAAATAATGGAAAGAAATTCTATTATTCCAATCATACCAACACCCAGCCCAAAGATGCGTCACAACTTGTTTCCATTGCCGGTTGTGGCAGTTCTCCGATCATTCATTATGAGGGAACAGGTGCTTATTTCATGGATTGCCTCGAACCGGGAGTCTGGAGACTGGAAGTGATGCCGGACGCGGTAGTAGTGAACGATCCGTTTGCCAAACCGTCACTCGATAAAGAAGTGGTTACCATCGCTTATGGTGCTTGGGACATGGCTTTGCAAATACCTGATTTAGGGATGGAATTTACCTTTACGGCCCTCAATCAAGGAAATCAGCAGAAAGGAGATGTGACAGACGGGATTATCCGCGGACTTCGTCCGGGTACCTATCTGCTGAAACGTAAAAACTGTACGCCCAAACAGAACTGGCAGGCAGACTCTCAATGGAATTCCATCCGCATCGGAGAGTATGTGGCTCCTGCTCCACGTGTGACGGATTATAAAGTCGTTCATACTCCATCGGCAACCACTGAAGCAAATAAGGATTTGACGATTAGTGCACAGGTGGTAGGAACCGAATTCCCGGATTCTGTGATTATCTACACCGATAAGATATCTTTTTGGAATGAGCATAATCCATATATCAAGATGAAACGTACAGGCGGATATACCTATCAAGCAACGATACCCGCTACAGAAATAAAGGATGATTGTTTCAGGTATAACATCATCGTATGCCGGGGCAACAGCACTCGCACTTATCCCACAGGAAATTCCGGTTACAGGAATTCATCATTGGGAATAAAGGGAAATCCACTGGACTGGAATTATACTTCCGGAGCCTATTGGACTACTCGTGTTGTTGCCCCAGACAGTGCGATACCACTATTGACTATTACGGACGCAGATAGCCGGATAGAAGCATACACGCTTCCCGAATGGAATGATCTCCAACGTACTTTGGTTGATTCTTCTCCGGTGGAAAAACCTTTGCTCCGGTTCCGGTTTACTCCTAAAGGAGAAAATCCGCACTATTTCCTCCGCACGTTCGTAAAGAACCTGATTGAAGAAAGAAAAGAAAGAGTAAAGGATTGTAGCGTTCTCTGTATCCGGGTAAATCGCACGAAAGCACTTCCGGAAGGATTCAGTGCCGGTTTCGTAACGTCAGACGGATATACTTATAAAAGCCCTTGTCCTGCTCCATCATCGGAGGGAATCATACGGATACCGTTGAAAGATTTACGCCAGACAGACACGGCGCTGCTGCCGATAGCTTATCCGACATTCTTGAAACAGTATTTCCATCCGGAAACGGAAATCGCATTTTTACCGGAAAGGATTGAGAAGCTGGAGCTGTCAATGTCAGGAAACAAGAAAGGTTTAGTTGAGATTGAACTAGGAAATATCTGGCTGGAATAATCATTCTTAAAGTTCCCCGTTGTCGAAGCCTTTGTTCCTCGGTGAGGAAAGGGTCGTTCCTCGGTGAGGAACAAGGTCTTCCTCGGTGAGAAACAAATCTTTCGTCTGAACCACGTCTGAAGCCTTCTGAAAGGAGGTAGCAAACGGAAGGGACAGAAAGAGAAAAGCCGCTGATTTTTAAATAAAAAGTAAAAATAAATCTATTATCAATAACACAGTAATTATGAACAGGAATATCTTAAATCTACGCCATCTGACTGTACTACTTATGTTGTGTACAGCCTTTTTAGGAGGCATCATTCCTGCCTTCGCCCAACAAGGAGGCAAGAAAATCACCGGACAAGTGATTGACGAGAACAAGGAACCGATGATCGGAGTAAGTATCCTCATTGTCGGTACTTCTACCGGAACAGTGACCGATTTCGACGGTAATTATACACTCAATGTGCCACAAGGCAGCAAAGAGTTGCAATTCTCTTATGTAGGATATGAAACAAAGGTAGTACCAGTTCCTGCCAACAGTACTACTTTGAATATCCAGTTGAAAAGTGATTCACAGGTATTGAGCGACGTTGTAGTAATCGGCTATGGTACGCAGCGTAAAAGCGACCTGACAGGTTCGGTAACTAACGTCAGCAGCAAGGACTTCAACATGGGATTGGTCAGCTCTCCCGAGCAACTGATTAATGGTAAGATTTCCGGTGTGCAAATCATGTCCAACAGTGGTTCTCCCACTGCGGGAAGTACGATCCGTGTGCGTGGTGGTGCTTCACTGAACGCTAGTAATGACCCTTTGATCGTACTGGACGGCGTTCCTTTGGAACAGGGAGGCATCAGCGGTAATGACGGGAATTTCCTTAGCCTCATCAACCCGAACGATATTGAAAGTATGACCATTCTGAAAGATGCTTCTTCGACTGCCATTTATGGTTCGCGCGCATCCAACGGGGTTATTCTGATTACTACCAAGAAAGGAAGTTCGGATAAACTGAAGATTACATTCAGTACGACCAACTCTGTACAAACCCGTACCAAATTGGCAGATATGTTGAGTTACGATGAATTTGTCAATACCATCCAAAGCAAAGGAACCGATGCACAACGGGCGTTACTCGGCACGACACATACGGACTGGAACGATGAGATTTATCAAAATGCCTTCGGTACGGATAATAATCTAAGTGTTGCTGGAAAGATTACCAAAAACTTACCTTTCCGTGCATCTATCGGTTACTACAACCAGAGTGGTTTATTACGTACTGACAACGCGGAGCGTTACACCGGAAGCATTACATTGAATCCGTCTTTCTTTAAAGACCACTTAAAACTGAATATCAATGCTAAAGGTTCTATCAATAAGAACACATTTGCCAATACAAGTGCCATTTGGGCTGCTTCGACCATGAATCCTACCATTCCAGTATATTCGGGTCTAGACACATTCGGCGGATATACGGAAGCGATTGACAACACCGGTGCTCCCGTGAACGGAGCAGTCATGAATCCGGTGGGACTTCTCAATATGAATGACTCACAAAGTACAGTAAAACGTTTTATCGGAAACATTGATGCAGACTATCGTCTTCACTTCTTCCCCGATTTGAAGTTGCATGCTACGTTAGGTTATGACTATGCACAAGGTAAAGGAAGTGTATATGTTCCGGCAGAAGCTGCACAGAATTACACCACTTCCGGTTTGGATTACAGCTATGGCCCACAGAAAAAAGAAAACCGTCTGTTGACTCTGTATGCCAACTACAACAAATTGGTGGAATCCATTAAGAGTAGTTTTGATGTAACAGCCGGTTACGATTATCAGTACTGGAAATCCACGACTCCGCTTTACAGCGAAATGAACACGTTGGGAGAAATACAGAAAACATCGAAAGCCTCTGACGAACGCCATGTATTACTCTCTTATTATGGCCGTTTGAACTACTCGTTCAACTCCCGCTATATGTTGACTACTACTGTACGTCGCGATGCCACTTCGCGCTTCGCTAAAAATGTACGTTGGGGTACGTTCCCGTCAGTAGCATTAGGATGGAGAGTGACAGAAGAATCATTCCTGAAAGACAATAAAGTCATCAGTACGCTGAAAGTGCGTGCCAGTTATGGTGTCACCGGGCAGCAAGACGGTATAGGTAACTACAACTACCTCCCTATCTATACGATCAGTCAAAGTGGTGCCGGCTCTCTTATCGGTGGCACTCCGACTCCTACTTACCGCCCCAAAGCGTATGTACCCAACCTGAAATGGGAAACAACCACTTCATGGAATGTGGGTTTTGACTTCGGTTTTCTCAAAGACCGCATCACCGGTAGTTTCGACTACTACACCCGTCAGACCAAAGACCTGATTGCCACCGTACCTGCTGCTGCCGGTACTACATTCGATCGTAACATCACGACCAATGTCGGAAATGTAGACAGTCAGGGTGTGGAATTCAGTCTGAACGCAACGCCCATACAGACCAAGGACTGGAACTGGGACTTGAGTTTCAACATGACATGGCAGAAGATGAAAGTGAAAAACTTATCACTGACAGCCGGTACGCCTGCCACCAATACTTCCGTAGGTCCATATATCGACAGTTATCAGGTACAGACATTGAGCGAGGGATATGCTCCTTATATGTTCTACGTTTACCACCAACTGTATGATGAAAAAACCGGCAAACCGGTAGAGGGAGCTTACGTAGACCTCGACGGGGACGGACAAATCAACTCGAACGACTTGTACCGCTACCACTCTCCGGCTCCCGACTATATCCTCGGTTTCAGTACCTCATTGCGTTACAAGAAGTGGACATTGAGCACCAGCCTGCGTGCCAATATCGGAAACTATGTCTATAACGCAATGGCTATGAACAGCGGTGCCTGGGAAACTGTCAGCTACAACTCTTACCAGCTGAACAACCTGTCATCAACCTACCTGAAAACAGGATTCCAGACACGTCAATACCTCTCTGACTACTATGTAGAGAATGCTTCTTTCCTGAAAATGGATAATCTCTCATTGGGTTACAACTTCGGCACTATTTATAAAGGATGCAGTCTGAATGTGAGTGCCATGGTGCAAAATGTATTCTGTATCACCAAATACAGCGGCGTTGACCCGGAAGTTCCCAACGGTGTGGACAATTCGTTTTATCCACGCCCACGTACTTTCTCTCTCAACATAGGTATTAACTTCTAATTACTAAAAGCATCGATTATGAAAAAGATATTTTATACAGCCCTTTATTTTTGCAGCGCACTCCTGATGAGTTCCTGCATAGGCGACTTGGACCAATATCCACACGAAGAAGAAACATCTTCTACCATATATACCAGTGCTGCAAACTATAAAGCCGTTCTGGGAAAAATCTATGCAGCCATGGTGACCACCGGACAGGAAAAGAATGGTGACAACGATTTGAGTAGTAACAGCGGACAGGATTATATGCGCTGTTTCTTCAACTTGCAGGAATGTGGAACGGACGAAGTGGCTTCTACCTGGCTGTCCGGTGACAACGTGACGGGACTGACGTATTTGAGTTGGGACGCTAACGACCCTTGGGTATCGGATATGTATTACCGTATCTATTACAACATTGCTTTATGTAATGAGTTTCTCCGCAATGCCACCGATGAAAAGATAGCACAGTTCACGGACCAGGAGCAGACTGAAATTCGCATTTATCGTGCCGAAGCCCGTTTCATGCGTGCCTTATTCTACTATCACGCACTCGATCTGTTCCGCAATATCCCGTTTGTGACGGAAAATGACCCGCTAGTCGGATATCTGCCTCCCCGCTATACAGCCCAGCAGATTTTCGATTATATTGAAAGTGAACTGAATGCCATTAAAGATGAAATGCTAAATAAAGCGAACTGTCCTTACGGACGCGCTTCCCAAGGAGCTGCATATACATTACTTGCCAAATTATATCTGAATGCGGAAGTTTATACCCAGACTTCCAAATACAACGAATGTATCAAAGCCTGTAAAAAGGTTATCGAACAAGGTTATCAACTGGAAAGCGATTATTACAAGCTGTTTAATGCCGACAATGACAAACGTACGAACGAAATAATCTTCACCCTCCCGGTAGACGCAACCAATCTCGTGTCATGGGGATCATCCACTTACATTGTTTGTGGCGCAGTGAGCAACACGTCCGAAAAACAGATACCGGAAGATTACGGTGTAAAATCAGGATGGGGTATGTTCCGTGTACGCGGAGAAATTCCTCAACTTTTCTCAGGTAACGAAGAAGCCGACCAGCGATATATGTTCTTTACCGACGGACAAACCCGGACCTGGAAAAGATAGATGACCAAAGCAATGGCTATTTCGTAGAAAAATGGACTAACCTGACTGATGCCGGACAGACTGCTTCCAACACCGCAGACGGTGGTGTAAATACAGATTATCCCCTATTCCGTCTGGCCGATGTATATTTAATGATGGCAGAAGCTGTGGTACGTGGAGGAACGGAAGCAACTCTGGCAAATGTACTGCCTTATATCAATGAGCTACAGGAACGTGCTTTCGGCGACAACACTCATAACAAAAGCGAGTCTGAAATCAACGAACTGTTTATCATCAACGAACGTGCCCGTGAACTGTATTGGGAGGGGTATCGCCGTACGGACTTGATCCGCTTCAATCAATTTACAACCAACAGTTATGTATGGCAATGGAAAGGTGGCGTAAAAGACGGTAAGGCAGTAGAGAGCAAATACAATATCTATCCGATACCTGCTACCGAACTGACAGCCAATCCAAACTTATACAATGAAAACTATTAATCATATTAATACGGAACAACGATATGAAAAAACTAAATAATCTATTCACTTTACTTTCCGCTCTCCTATTACTAGGTGCTTGCGAGAAAGATGGGGATACCTATTTTCTCTCCAGCCCGGAAGAGAACGAATTGATAGCTTCTGCCAGTTCTGTCGTACTGACAAAGGAGACAGCTAAGTTTTATGCTTTGTCGCTTGCCTGGACTGACCAGACGCTGCAAGTGAGCGATTCAAGATACCAGCCTACCAGCGGTGTACAAACTTCCGTACAGGTTTCACGCACGGAAGATTTCTCCGGGCAGATTCTGGAAACGACCGAAAGTGGAGTATCAAAGACGTACTCTGTCTCCGCCTTAAATATCGTCGCTTATCAGTTGAAAGCTACTCCCGAAGAAGAAGCGCCGCTCTATTTCCGGCTTGCCGGAAGAAACGGAAGTAACATCGCTCCTGTATACAGTAATGTGGTAAAAGTCATGGTTACTCCTTATGAAATTGATATGCGATTTGCCAATATTATCAATAAGGGAGACGGCAAGGATTCAGGAAAAGATCTGTATGCAGCCAATGCGGATGGCAACTATATCGGCTTTATGGGAGCCACTTCTTGGGAGGGTTTCTATCTACAGGAAGCCGATGGTACTGTTTGGCACACAGCCAAATCAGGTAGTACGGCTACTCCGTTCTTCCTGACAACTGATGCTGCTGAAGGAACGTGGGATTTGTGGTTCCCCGGTCAATCAGGCTGTTACTATACGAATGTCAATACCACCAAAAAACTATGGACTGCCTTATGGATGCCAACACTCAATGTAAGTGGCATCGACGGAGGTATCACGATGGAATATAAACGTGACAAGAATCAATGGCAGGGTATATTTACTGCTACAGGAGCCGGCACTATCAATATTCAGATGAATGGAACAGGTAAACTATATGATAACACCAGCGTCAGCGGAGCTGATAACAGCATTGACGATACGAAAGCCAAAGATACTTCTTTCGCCTTTAGTGGTTCTGCTAATGAATTGACATTCAATACCGGAACGAATGTTTCTGCCGGAAATATTACAGTAAACGTACCAGTAGCCGGAGAATGTACATTGATTATTGACCTGAACGACCCGCAAGCATGGAAAGTGGAAGTGATGGAAGGAGGAAGTGTAGAACCGACTTATCCCTCTTATCTGGAAATGCAAGGTGCCGACTCATGGTGGGGAAAGTTATACCGCAAACTTGAACCCGGTAAAACTGCGGGAACTTATCGCACTGTATTCCAAACCGTCAGCGATGAAAACTTCCAGATAGTAGACCCATCAACAGACACATGGTATGGCTCTGATCCCAACAATCTTTATAGCCTTGCTCCTACGAAAGGAGATTATTACAACATCTGGTTCGATGGTTCCGGCAAGAAAAGTTATACAATCGAAGTAGATTATGTCAACTTGACTTGGAAGCCTACTGAAATCAAACAAATCAATGTATATGGAACTTTCAATGGCTGGTCAACGGCTAAAGACCTGATGATATATAATGAGGAAACCGGCATATGGAGTGCAGAATGTGATATCACCACTATCGGTGACGGATTCTACTTCCTCATGAATACGAATCCCGATCAGATTAACTGGGACTGGAGATTGTACTATACTTCTGAAAGCGGGCTCTATCTAAGTGACCAAAATGGTGATAACATAAAACCCGCCAAGGAGGGTAAATATCTCATTACGTTGGATCTCAACAAGATGGAGTTTACAATGACTGAAATCACTGAATAACATTCTAAGTTCAACAACATGATTATTAAATTCAACAGAATCACTATGATACGAAAATATATAATGATAGCTTCCGCACTACTTTGCGGAAGCATCTTCACCGCTTGTGATGATGATAATGATACTCCGACTTTCCCGGAAAAGACGGAAACCACTTATGATATGTCCGGCTTCGCCCGGGGAGCTGATGTCAGTTGGCTGTCGGAAATGGAAAGCTCCGGATATAAATTCTATACCTCCGATGGAAAAGAACAGGAATGTATGTCTCTGCTTCGTGACCTGGGTATAAATGCAATTCGTCTACGTGTATGGGTGAACCCGGAAAATGACACGGAAGATGTAAAAGGCTGGTGCAATAAGGGTGACGTATTGCTCAAAGCATGGAGAGCACACAATTTGGGCTATCGCCTGATGATCGACTTCCATTACAGTGACAGATGGGCCGATCCTGTTCAGCAAGCCAAACCCAAAGCCTGGGAAAATTATACGGTAGAAGAACTGGAGCAGGCGATTGCCGACCATACCAAAGATGTACTCGGTGCAATCAAAGAGATGGGTATTGATGTGGAATGGGTGCAAGTGGGTAATGAAACTCATCAGGGCATGCTATTCCCCACCGGACAAACAACGAGTAGTGACGGTATTAAAAACTTTGCGAAATTCATTAACTCCGGCTACAATGCTGTTAAAGAGATTTATCCGAATGCGAAAGTGATTGTACACCTCGACCAGGGAAATGATGCCAATCTATACAACCGGATTTTCGGTTATTTGCATGACAACAATGCCAAATGGGATGTCATCGGCATGTCTCTTTATCCGGATATGTACCCGACAGAGGGAGCAGCCGATGATTGGGAAGATATGAACAACAAATGTATTGCCAATATGAAAAGTCTGATTGCCAAATACAACACTCCGGTGATGATGTGCGAAATTGGTATTCCCTGGGACTATTCCGAAGCTGAAGACTTTTTCACAGACTTTATGACGAAAGCCAAACAAGTGGAACAATGCCTTGGTGTATTCTCTTGGGAACCGCAGAGTTATGGTGGTTGGAAGAACTATGGAAAAGGCATGTTTGACGACAGTGGTAAACCGACCAGTGCATTTAATGCTTTCAAGAGATAAGATTATTGAATCATTTTTTATAACTTTACCCCGAATCCAAAATATTTTATACCTGAAAAGCAAAAATGAACATGAAACACCAAAAACAGTTATTAGCTGTACTTTTGATGGGCGCCGCTTGCACATTGCAAGCGCAACGCAGTGAGACGCTGCTCGAGAAAAACTGGAAATTCAGTAAAGGAGATTTTAAAGAGGCTAGCCAGCCGGAGTTTAATGACACTAAATGGGAATCGGTTGTTATTCCGCACGACTGGGCGATTTTCGGTCCATTCGATATGAATAACGACCTGCAGAATGTAGCTGTAACACAGAACTTCGAGAAAAAGGCTTCCTTGAAAACAGGACGTACCGGTGGGCTCCCTTATGTAGGCACCGGATGGTATCGAACCAGTTTTGATGCTCCTGCCGATAAGGAGGTGACGCTGCTCTTTGATGGCGCCATGAGTGAGGCACGTGTCTATGTAAATGGAAAAGAAGCTTGTTTCTGGCCTTTCGGCTACAACTCTTTCCACTGTAACGTGACGTCTTTATTAAACAAAGACGGAAAGAATAATACGCTGGCCGTACGTTTGGAAAATCGTCCGCAGTCCTCGCGTTGGTATCCGGGAGCAGGTTTGTATCGTAATGTGCATCTGATCGTGACTGATAAAGTGCACGTGCCTGTATGGGGAACACAAATCACAACTCCTCATGTCAGCAAGGACTTTGCAGCCGTACGTCTTCAAACGAAGATTGATAATGCCGGTGAGAAAACACAAATCCGTATAGAGACAGAGATTCTTTCTCCGAACGGAAAAGTGGTTACCAGCAAAGAGAATACGAGCCGCATTAATCACGGACAACCATTCGAACAAAACTTTATTGTAAATGCGCCCGAGCTCTGGTCACCGGAAAGTCCGTCGCTCTACAAGGCTGTTTCCAAAATTTACGCAGATGATAAACTGGTGGATACTTACACGACCCGTTTCGGTATCCGCAGCATTGAATATATCGCTGATAAGGGTTTCTATCTGAACGGAAAACATCGCAAATTCCAAGGGGTATGTAATCATCATGATTTAGGTCCGCTGGGTGCCGCTATTAATGTGGCAGCGCTTCGCCATCAACTTACATTGCTGAAAGATATGGGATGTGACGCTATCCGTACTTCTCATAATATGCCGACTCCCGAACTCGTAGCATTGTGTGACGAAATGGGATTTATGATGATGATTGAACCGTTCGATGAATGGGACATCGCCAAGTGTGAAAACGGTTATCACCGTTATTTCAATGAATGGGCGGAACGTGATATGGTAAATATGCTCCATAATTATCGGAATAATCCATGTGTGATTATGTGGAGTATCGGTAATGAAGTGCCAACCCAATGTAGCCCTGTCGGTTATAAAGTGGCTAAATTCCTGCAAGACATTTGCCACCGCGAAGATCCGACACGTCCTGTCACCTGCGGAATGGATCAGGTTACTTGTGTACTTGCGAACGGATTTGCAGCCATGATTGACATTCCGGGACTTAATTACCGTACCCAACGCTATAAAGAATCTTATGACCAACTCCCGCAGAATCTGATTCTGGGTAGTGAGACTGCTTCTACCGTCAGTTCACGTGGGGTATACAAATTCCCGGTAGAGGATAAGAAAAGTGCCAAATATGAAGATCATCAATGTTCATCTTATGATGTGGAAGCCTGCTCCTGGTCAAATATTCCGGATGAGGACTTTGCACTGGCCGATGATAACCATTGGACAATCGGACAATTTGTATGGACAGGATTTGACTATCTGGGTGAACCATCACCTTATGATACGGATGCATGGCCCAATCACAGTTCCATGTTTGGTATTATCGACCTTGCCAGTCTGCCTAAAGACCGCTATTACTTGTATCGCAGTGTATGGAACAAGGATGCGGAAACCTTGCATATCCTGCCTCATTGGACATGGCCGGGACGTGAAGGTGAAGTGACTCCTGTATTTGTATATACCAACTATCCTACAGCCGAACTGTTTATCAACGGTAAAAGTTATGGTAAACAAAGCAAGAATAATAGTTCGTTGAAGAACCGCTATCGTCTGATGTGGATGGATGCTGTATATGAACCGGGAGAAGTAAAAGTAGTAGCCTATAACAAAGATGGAAAAGCAGTAGCGGAAAAAGTGGTTCGCACTGCCGGAAAACCTCATCACATCGAATTGGTCAGCAACCGTAACGAATTGACTGCAGACGGAAAAGACTTAGCGTATGTGACTGTGAAAGTCGTAGACAAAGATGGTAACCTATGCCCTACTGATAATCGTCAGATAAACTTCTCTGCAAAGGGAGCTGGTAAATATCGTGCTGCTGCCAATGGCGATCCGACGAACCTGGAACAATTCCATCTTCCAAAGATGCATGCTTTCAACGGAATGTTGACAGCTATCATACAAGCTGGTGAAACTGCCGGAGAAATTGTATTTACAGCCAAAGCAAATGGAGTGAAAGCCGGAAATATTCGTATTCAAACGAAATAAGGCATACGCTTTATAATATCTGATAAGCCACCGGATTTCTTAACTAAAGAGAAGTCCGGTGGTTTTCATATATAATATACTGGACTTTTCACTTTTACGAGAAAAGAAGCAGGTAAATACAGGTTAATATCTATCTTTGCCAAAGAAAACGTTACAGATATGTTGCACAGGATTCACTTCCTTATTTTTACAGGTCTTTTACTAATGTTCTGTTCATGCCGGAAAGAAAACAGGTTTGAATGGCAAGTAAATCAAAGACACATGGAAGTATCTCTGAACAAAGAATCTGATTCGCTCTATGTCATTCATTTGAATACAGACCAACCCTCCCACTCTGTTTGGAAATTGCCTTATCCTGTCTATCAATTTGATTATGGAGATGTTACAGGAGACGGGATGCCGGAAATTATTGTGGGGGTTATCAAGCCTACCCGATTCGATCCCAAACCTGACAAGCGGTTATTCATTTACCGGATTGCAGATGAAGCGTATATCCGCCCACTTTGGTTAGGTTCGAGAGTAGCACAACCTTTGGAAAATTTTAAAGTGATTCGTGAACATACTCCTGTATTGATACGCACCATGGAACGGGAACGAAGTGGAAAATTTCTGATAGCGGAATATGCATGGAGAGGTTTTGGTCTGGATTTTAAGGAATATCTGAAACGCGAGACAGAAGAAAAGGAGGCCAAACGCATTCTTAAACGTTAACGTTAGATACTATCATTTATATATGGCAATTTATAGAATAATGAAAAACATGAGACGACTATTATTACTGTCCTGTACACTGATTCTGATTCTCTGCGGATGCAAGAACAAGAACAAAAACACCTCAACAGTATCGGCACAAGATACTGTTATGACCGTCACCTCATTATTGACCGATACTGTTCTACCTCAATCTATTGATTTGAAGCAGGATATCAGTCGTTACTCTTTTCAGGAGTTGCGTTTATTACGTAGTTATCCATACGCTATACACGGTTATCATTTTATGGAAGCGGATATCAATGCTTTCTTCTCGGCCAATACGAAATGGTATAATGATCTTGTCTGGAAGTTATGGGATGAATCGGAGGCAGACGGAGAGAATAAATTTCCGGAAAACTATGATGAAGTCAAACTGACGGCTGAAGAGAAGGCTTTCGTAGAACGCATCGATGCTCGCATGGCAGAAATGCGTCAGCAACAGTTTACTCAACGAGACTCTTATTATTTAGGAAATGCAAATAATATAGTCAACCTGTTCCAATTCAAAGATATAGACGAGGCATTACTAGCCAAGTTGCAACAGAACAACTTTGCCATTACAGAGGGAAGTAACCTACAGTTGTTTCATGCTTACGAAGAGAATGATTATCGCCAAGTGCCCAATTTCATCACCACTGACTTATATTTACAGGCATTTCACATGTATTTCTCTTATGTACTGAAAAGTCTGGAGAAACAACACATCATTCCTACTTTGGAAAGACTATGTCTATCACTCAACGCAACTTGCATAAGCATCTCCCGCCAGACAGAAGACGAATCTCTGAAAGATATGGCAGAATATGCCGCTACTTTTTATGCTATCCCTTATTATTTGCTGACAAAGGAAACGCCCAGCCTCCCTGCTAAGTATCAAAAAGCATATCAACAGGAAATAGAACATATTAATGCACAAGAAGATGATTTCTCGGAGTTTCTTTCATACAAAGATGCATACTTCCCATACAGTCTTTTCAAACCACGCGGACATTATACCCGTGAACCCCAATTACAGGCATACTTTCAGGCTATGATGTGGCTTCAAACTGCCTGCTTTTGCAGAGAACAACAAGAACAGCTCAAACAAGCAATCTTTCAGGCTACCGTACTATCTACTTATAAGGATATGACCAGGACACCACTAATGGAACTATACCAACGCGTCTATACACCACTTACTTTCCTGATGGGTGAGACTGATAATCTTTCTCTTCTCGATATTGCACAGATTCTGAAGAAAAATAAAGCAAAATATACTGAAGATGCATTGACTTCGGTTCAAATAGAAAAGGTGAATCAAGCGCTCATTGAACTGGCAAAAAGCAAGAATAGGATCAAACCTAAAATAGAAATCTCCTGCCGGGACAAAATCAACTTTATGCCACAAAGATATCTGGCAGATAATGAAGTACTTCAGGAATTGGTAGATGTCACCCCAAACAGCAAACGTGCTTATCCGAAAGGATTGGATGTCTTTGCCGCTTTCGGAGTAAACTCCGCCGAGACTTTACTGACTGATTTTTACAAAGAACCGGGCAACTGGAACCAGTATACCGGAGAATTACAAAAACTGAAAGATAAATTCAAAGCTTCCCAGCCTGCACAAGTATCTGTCTACGAATTATGGATGAAAAGTCTGTTCACCATGCAGAAAACGGATAAGAACCAGCCGGGATTTATGCAAACACCCGAATGGGGATACAAGAACCTGAATACAGCTCTGGCATCTTGGGCTGAACTGAAGCATGACGCGATCCTTTACGGAGAACAGCCCATGGCTGCAGAATGTGGAGGTGCCGGACCTCCTGATCCGATCGTAGTGGGATATGTAGAACCGAATCTTCCTTTCTGGAAGAAAATGTCAGGGATTCTGCAAGCCACCCAACTGGTTCTGCAACAAAGCAATTGCCTGACGGATGACTTGAAAGGAAAGACAGAGCAGTTGCAAGACTATGTCAGCTTTCTGATTCAAGTAACAGAAAAGGAACTGCGGGGAGAAAAACTGACCGAACAGGAATATCGCACTCTTGAGTATATGGGAAGTAGTATAGAATATTTCACTCTGTCTGTGCTCGATCCGGATTTACATCTGGATAACTGGTCATTAGTGCAAGGTCCGGACAAGTCGATAGCTGTAGTGGCTGATATTTATACCCGCAACGTGAGGGGATGTGATAAGAATGGAGTACTGCATGTGGCAACAGGAAATGCCAACAATATCTATGTGGTAGTAGAAATAGAGGGTAATCTCTATCTTACCCGTGGTGCCACATTTAGTTACTACGAGTTTGTCCAGCCACTGGATACCCGGCTCACGGACGAAGAGTGGCAGAAAATGCTGGAAGAAAAGAAAGCGCCTGCCGTCCCGGAATGGATGAAAAATATCCTGCTGGAGAAAGAACCTAAAGTAGATGACAGAGTTTTTTATAGTTCAGGATGCTAATATCCTTTTCCCGAATTAACCGGATTATAGGTAGTATAGGTCTGTTATTGCTTACTGCCTGCCAGCACCCGTCAGAAGAATGTCTCTCTATCGCTTTCACCGGAGATGTTCTTCTGGACAGAGGGGTACGCCAACAGATTCAACGGGGAGGTGTCGAAGATTTATTTGCGTCGGTAGCTCCTCTCTTTCATCAAATGGACGCTACGGTAATCAACCTGGAATGTCCCGTCACTTCGGTTCGTTCGCCACTACACAAGAAATATATCTTTCGCGCGGAACCGAGATGGATGGAAGAATTGGTTAAAGCCGGCATCAGTCATGCGGCTTTAGCGAATAATCATACTATGGATCAGGGACGAAGCGGATTGACAGATACTTATCAGCATCTCTTATCGGCAGGAATCACTCCGATAGGATATGGTAATACTTCTTCCGAGAGTTGCCAACCCGTAGTGATAAAGAAAGGAAAAATTAAAGTAGCACTCTTCAATTCAGTTACACTTCCTTTGGAGAATTGGGTATATTTAGAAAATGATCCCGGTATTTGCCAGCAAACCACGGAAGAAATAGAAGAGGAAATCAAGAACTTCAAGCAAGAGAATCCCGAAAGTTATGTGGTCGTTATTCTCCATTGGGGAATTGAGTACCAATCCTCTCCTACTCTAAACCAAAGAAAGGGAGCACACCGACTCGTTCGTGCAGGTGCGGATGCTATCATCGGACATCATCCGCACGTCATTCAGAAAGAGGAATATTTCAATGGTAAGCCCATCTTTTATAGTCTGGGCAACTTTGTATTCGACCAACGAAAACCGGAAACATCACAAAGCCAGATTGTGCAGCTTGATTTCACATCTACGGCATGCAAAGTTAAAGCACATCCCGTAACGATCCATCAATGCAAACCGGAAATCCAATAAATTAAATAGCTTTCCAGAAAGTTTGGAAATCTCGGTATCTGCCGTAACAAACCAGTTCATCTCCTTCTTCCACTTTCTCATTCTCCGGTAATTCATTCTTCACATGAAGCTCGGTCAGAGAAATACCCAGGCAGTTGGTGATCTTATTCGCCCGTTTCAAGCCTATCATTTTTAAATGAAACTCTTCATCCAAGTTTAACTCATTTACAAAATATCCTACAAATTTCTCCGGAACCGTGAACTTCACAACATAATAATCCTGATCGATGCGGAATCCTTCCATGTTAGTACCGAAATCGAGCAGTTGTACCAGGCTGCGGGCAGCATCTTCTTCCGGAGTCAGGATTCGTTCCAGATCAAAAGCTTCAAGCACCGCTTTATGTACGGCATCAATAGCACGGGCAAAAATACGGGGAACCTTTTTCTGCTTCAACAGGGCAACGACTCGTATCGACGCACCAAAATTCTCTCCAATCGCTACAATAACTATATCCACACTATTCAATGGCAACACTGATAATGATTGTTCGTCAGTGGCATCAATGACAAAAGCTGTAGCAACCTTATCTTTGATGGAGTCTACACGACTTTCGCTTATATCCGCACCTATAATTTCGTGTCCCAAGGCGGACAGTTCTTCCGCCAACACATGGCCGTAATTTCCTAAACCAATAATAATATACTTCATAGCTTTAGTTTATTATGATGTTATCACTCGGATAACGGTATTTTGTATTCTTTTTCTGTTTGACGATTCCTAGCATCAATGTTATTAACCCCACACGACCAATAAACATCAACAAAGACACCAATAGTTTGCTCGCGTCGCACAAATGAGGGGTCAGATTCAGACTGGAACCCACGGTACTAAGCGCAGAGACACATTCGAAAGTCAATGCCATAATGGAAACACCCGGTTCGAGTATGCTCAATGTAAAAATAAAAATGAATAAGACTCCCAATGACATGACTACTGTTGCATTGGAACGCCGGATTGAATCGTAAGACAATTCTCTGCCGAACACTTCCACTCGTTCAGTGCCACGCAATACGGCTACAAGATTCAGAACTACGACCGCAAAAGCATTCACTTTCACACCACCTGCCGTGGACTGTGATCCACCGCCCACCCACATCAGGAAGAGATAAACCAATAATGTCTGCACACTCAATGATGCCAGGTCGACACTGCTGAAACCGGCTGTTCGCGGACAAGTGGCATTAAAGAAAGCTTGAGTCCATTTGTCTGCCACAGGCATACCGGCAAAGGAAGCATTCCACTCAAAAGCAGCAATAGCTAATGTACCGATTAATAAAAGCAAAAAAGTCATGATTAACACGATTTTCGTATTCAGGTTATAGAGGTGCTGCATTTTATGCCGATCCAGTTTGCGGGTACGAATCAATTTCCAGAAACGACGGAGGTGATACAATACAATATCCTTGAAATTGACAAGGATGGGGAAACCGATACCACCAAATATAATCAATAGAGAAACAGTAATAAACAGCCAATTGTGGTTAGTCATCACCATCGGATTTCCTAAATTGCCGGAAAGCGTAGAAAAACCCGCATTACAAAAAGCTGAAATAGAATGGAAAGCAGCAAAACCCAACTCTCCTTCCAGGGTCATTCCCAACGTTCCGTGAATACTAAACCAAATCGAAACCATGCCGATCCCTTCAATCACTAAGGTGAAGCCTAATATATATAACAAAGTAGACAGCAAAGAACCTAATGAATTGGAACTAACCATATCACGCACAACAAGCTGGTTATAAATGGAAGTATTCCCCATAAAGAACATGGCGAAGAAACTGGTTAATGTCATCACTCCCAATCCGCCAATCTGAATCAGCAGGATAATGACAACTAATCCCGAAGTGGTGAATGTAGTGGACACGTCTACCGGTACCAAGCCTGTAACACATACAGCACTGGTAGCCGTAAATAAAGAGTCTACCCAGGTAATACCATTCACCGTGCAACGCGGAAGCATCAGTAGGCCTGCTCCAATCAGGATAATAGCCATAAAACTGACTGCCAATATCAGAGACGGATTGGTACGCCGTCCCAACAGGCGCACCAGACCATTGGACAAGTTGAGGAAAGAAAGAACTAACAATAACAAAAGATGATAAAACTTCCCATGTAAGAATTCCCAAATATGCAAAATAGCTCCTTCTTCTTCCGGACGATGGAATATAACAGGTACTAAAGTGAGATATAACAACCCACTCAAGATCCAGGCTAATCGCCGGTATTGCTTTTTGGTATTCCGGTATTCCAGCGAGATATGTAAAGTTACATCAATCAGAAAGATGATCCAGACAGTTTTATACAATGTCTGTAAATTCGCCACTTCATCAATAGACAAGGGAAAGCCATGTTCATATACTACTCCGACAATCAATAATAATGACGCCAGATAGGTGAGTGCTTCTACCAGCCCTAACAAGATACGTACATAGGGTTTTAGCAGTTTATTCTGATACAATAAAAACTTATGATAAATCTTCATATCATCTTTTTTAACGGGGTCGTGCAAACTTAACTAAAATAACAATCAAATGCGATTCTTTGTTGACAAAATTTTCCGAATATTAAAAATTTGAGTACTTTTGGCAACAGAAAACTAAAAAACTACAATATTATGAGTGAAAAAAGAAAACGGTATATTCTACCGGAAGAAGAAATTCCACATTACTGGTACAACATTCAGGCTGATATGGTGAACAAGCCTATGCCTCCGTTGCACCCGGGAACCAAACAACCGCTGAAAGCAGAAGATTTATATCCGATTTTCGCAAAAGAGCTGTGTCATCAGGAGCTGAATCAGACGGATGCATGGATCGAAATACCGGAAGAAGTGCGTGAAATGTACAAGTACTATCGCAGCACTCCGCTGGTTCGTGCTTATGGTTTGGAAAAAGCACTCGGCACTCCGGCTCATATCTATTTTAAGAACGAGAGCGTAAGCCCTATCGGTTCACACAAGTTGAATTCCGCACTGGCACAAGCTTATTATTGCAAAGAAGAAGGGGTGACCAACATCACCACTGAAACCGGTGCCGGACAATGGGGAGCCGCTCTTTCTTACGCAGCCAAGGTTTTCGGTCTGGAAGCTGCCGTTTATCAGGTAAAAATCAGTTATGAACAAAAACCATACCGCCGCAGCATCATGCAGACTTTCGGAGCACAGGTCACTCCTTCTCCATCTATGTCTACCCGTGCCGGTAAGGATATTCTGACTAAACACCCCACTTATCAAGGTTCATTGGGAACTGCTATTTCGGAAGCTATCGAACTGGCACAAATGACTCCTAACTGTAAATATACGCTCGGTTCCGTACTTAGCCACGTGACTCTCCACCAGACTATTATCGGACTGGAAGCTGAAAAACAGATGGAAATGGCAGGCGAGTATCCGGATATCGTGATCGGTTGTTTCGGAGGTGGTTCCAACTTCGGAGG
>OCHJ01001156.1_pt1 | contig 22274 bp, 29 predicted proteins | sample 1538381 | NCBI WGS metagenome assembly OCHJ01 (sample SAMN04571688, study PRJEB22368) | human gut metagenome | biome: human gut; material: stool | host: Homo sapiens | place: Luxembourg | collected 2012-06-29 | reverse complement strand
GTTTTATTTTTTGATTAATATAGTTGTACCTCAAATCAAGTGTAAAATTTATTTTTTCAATTTATTTTTTTAATTAATATTGACAATAAAAAAACAATATTATAAAATAAATGTAACAAAGATAAAAATTGATATCCTAAAAATAGTTGAGTTTGTTTTATATATTATTCTGTTGAAAATTGATCCTATTCCAATGTTTATAGAATTTCTGCTAAAAATAATAGAAAGGATAGTAAATTGGTTGAAATCAAAGGAGGAATGTAATATGAAGAAAAGCAATAACAAAGGTCTTAGTTATATATATATGGGAATGGTGTGTTGAGCAAACTAACGGTGGTTAAGATATCGTTTTATACATAAGACCTCGGTGAAAATCCGAAAATTCCCGCCAAACAAAAGGAGCTTTACAGCCCCTTTTTTATTATACTATTTTTTATTATTTCACTCCTCCAAGCCATTTAGCAAAACCTATTTTGTAATTACCTGTTCCAGAAACATTATATCTTACCATTGGTCTTCCATTAAATATTCCAAAACAGTCACATTCTTCATATGGTGATAAACTTCCTATTACTTTTGTTAAACTTGTATCTGCATATATAATTTCTTTTGTTGAACCGTTTTTATATTTTCTCACTGGTTCATCACTCCCTTCAACTTTTGGTACTGCTACATTAGTTGTAGCTTGTCCTAATTTATTTGCTACATCATTTTTGAATTGAATCCAAGCTTGTTCATTTTTTACATAATATCTTGGACATTCTTTTCCTGTTACATCATAATGTCTTATAATTGCATCTATACCTAAATTATATCTTTTACATATATCTGCACATAATTCTACTAAACTATTATATGTATTGTCGTTGAATTTTCCATCCCAATCTGGGTGACAATCTTCTATTCCTATTGATTTTCTATTCATTGAATAACTACCACTATGGAAAGCAACTTCATTTTCTGGTATACATCTTATTATTTCACCGTTTAAGCCGATTATATAATGAGATGAAGCATATGTCTTATGTGATGTTGCTAAGCTCTCAAAATAGTTTCTATTGCCCAATGCAGAACTTCCTGCATTTCCAACCCAGTGAACTACAATTTTTTGTATAGTTCCTTGTTTTTCTCCACTTCTTGAATATGGATTTACTGTTAATAGTCTATCTTCTATATTCATTATTCGTTTGCCTCCCCTCTTGTATCTTCTTCTGCAAGTTCCATTGTTTCTACAATTTCCTCTTCCATGTTTTATTCCTCCTTGTTATTTATTGCTTTTTGCCCTAGCAAATATGTACCTATAACTCCTTGCACTACTGCAATAATTTGTACTATTTGAATTGCATATGGTATTGTTATTCCATCAACTGCATTTATCCCTGCAACTAACGCACTTACTATTGCAAGTATATTTGTTAAGTATTTTGCTATTGTTTTTAATTTTTCCATATCGTCTCACCTCCTACATAAATTTACTTAGTCCTAAACCAAAGGCTATTGCTGTTAATATAATTCCAGTTATAAAAGAAATTACCTTACCTTTTACTTGTTTTTTAGTGTCTTCATAATCCTTAATCGGTTTTTCTTCTATTATTTTTAAGCGTTCGTTCATTTTGTTTTGTTCTTCTCTCATTGCTTTCATTTCTGTTGCTATTTCTCTTACACTTAATGTTAGGTCGTATATATTTTCTACTTTATTCTCAACTGCATCTATTCTCTTTGTGTTTGATTTTTCTCTTTCTTCTAAGTGAGCTACTTTTTCAATTAGTTCTGTATCTTGCATTATTCTTCCTCCTTGGCTAGTTCTTCGTTAGTCTCTTCAACTTCTACATATGTATCTTCTACTAGTAATGTTAATTCGCTATATTCTTCATCACTGATTTTGCTCATAGCATAAAATACATTTAGTTTGTTTTCAATGTCTGTTTTTTCTTTATAGTATTTTTTTGTTATTAGTTTCTTTAATAATTCTACTATCATTTATTCCACCTCGCTTTCTACTTCTTTTTGCAAGTTATCTAATAGCATTGCACTTGTTTGTGTTGTACTTAACAACTGCTTTATTTCGTCTATTTCATTTTGCATTTTTTGATTTTGTGTCTCTAAGTCTTTTGCATAATCTAAACTCAATACTGCTTTACTATCTGTTGTTATGTTTGTTACGTTTTTATATGTTCTTGCGTTGTTTAGTTCTTTTGCTACTGCTTTTTGTTCGTCTGTGAATTTTAAGCGGTTTGGTGTTGCGAGTTTGTAATAAATCATAACTGGTGTTCCTGCGTCATATTTAGATTTTAAATATGTTTTAAATCCTTCTAAGTCATTATTCGTACTATATTTATCATCATATATTCTCAAACATGATGTTCCATCGACACAAAAACCTTGTTCTTTTTTCCATGTTAATGCTGGTGTACTTTCCTTATAAGAATTACACATATTTCCTAAATAATCATTATCGCTTGATGCTGCGGCAGGAATTTCTGACAAATCACTTTTCATAATACCAAATCTTCCTGTACTTTCTAGTTTCCAATTTTCATTTCCAGTTAAAACTAGCTTTGCCTTTGTGTGTACCTCTTCTTCATTATCAAAGTCAAAATAATCTCCTTGTAACATTTCTTTTTGAACTGGCATTATGTATGATTGTTCTTCGTGTTGTTCGTAGTCAGTTTCTGTTGAGTTTTGTTCTAATATTATTTTTTCTCGATTAGCTTCTTTGCCACTTATTATTGAACTATACGATACTCTTATAAATGTTGTATTTTCATCTACTTCAAATGATTTACTATATACATTTGCAATTGCCCATGATATTCCAGACAAAAAGTTTTTATTTCTATCATAAAAACATATTGTTACTTGAAAATAATTTGAACTACTTTTCCAAGAAAAATTATATATTCCAGAATTTATTTGTATAAAATCACTCGCTTTCCAACTAGTATTCGTTGTTGCACTTCCTGTTTTACTGTCTAATATTTTATTTTCTAATATACTACTATCTAACAAATTCTTATTACATTTAGTTACTTTTACTGAACCTTGTCCATATTTACTTTGCGGTGTTGATATTGAACCTTCTTCAGCTTTAATAGTATTAATATCAATATCTTTGGGAATATTAAACATCCAATATTTTGCGTCTTCTGGCATTGTTATAGCATTTGTTCCGCCTTGTACATCAACAACAGAGTTGTTTTCTTTTATTATGTAGTTAGAACTATATCCAGCATTTCTGATATATGTTTTTCCTGCCGTTACTGGTATTTTAGGACTTGCATTTCCAACATCACTATCCAAAAGTGTTGCTCCATTCCATATTTTCCCGATAGTCATATTATCTTTATCAAATAAATTTACATTACTACCAACAGTCTTTACTGGACTTTGATAGTCTGGTGAAGGGCTTACTCCGTATTGTTCGTATGTTAAATCATTCACTGATGTATCTAATATTTGATAATATATTGTTTGATTGTTCAGTGTTGTTCCTTTGTATGCTATTATTCTAAATATTGTATAATCGATATTTTCTTGCATATTTATTGTTATATTCTTATTAACACTTGAAAGTAATTCAAATGTATTTTTACTCCAATCACTTGTATATGCCAATATGCTGAGTTTTGCTGGTACTTGTGTACCTGTTATCATTCCTACTATTTTTTTACCTGAACCATTTATTGTTTGTAAATTTGATGAAAAAGTCAAGACTGAGTCTGCCGTTGCAGTTCCATTACAAGTTATTGAGCCATCTTCATTAAATATATATGTAATTCCATCTACTGTCACTTTTTCTCCTGCTTTGTACTTAGTAAGTGTATTTAGATAGTTCTTTCCACTTCTCGTCTCTTGCTCATGATTTCCACCGATTCCAATTATGCTTCTGCAATTGCTACTGTCTTCTACATGTATGTATTCTCCGCTAGCTTGTCCTCTTATGCTGTTTTGATAAAAGTCTTCTTGTGCTTCTTTTAACTCTTTTTCTAGCTCTGCTTTTTCAGTTTGAAGTTGTAATATTTTATTATCTTGTTCATTATCTTTTGCTGCTATTTCTGTTTTCATATTTGATATGTCTTTTTTTATTTGTGTGTCATTATAGTTTTTTAAGTTATCTAGTTTTTGTTTATAACCATTTGTAAAATCATTCGTTGATAAATTTTTTCCAGCTATTTTATCTACTTTTTCATATAGTTTTTCATCTATTATTTTATTATTAGTGTTTGCTACTTTTATATCATAATATTCAGAGCCGTCTTGGTAACTCTAAATTATAATGTTCTGTATAATCTGCCATACTACACCTCCTAATTAAAACTGCTTATTTGTCCTGCTGCATATCTTTTTATTATAGCAGCGTCCAAAGCTTCAACTTTTCCATCTTTGTTAACGTCAGCTGCTTTTCGCTGTTGCTCTGTTAGTCCACTTTTTCCAACAGTATATTGCAATACCATATCACCATCTTTTTCTTCAACTTTTCCATTTTGATCTACATCTCCTAATTTGTAATCAACACCTTCTACATATGTTGGTATTTTCATTAATACTAAACGATAATATGCTGTTTTTTGTGATGTAGAAGGCTGCCAAACGTGAAGTGCAATTTTACTATTATCATTAGAAGCACCTAATATTACATTTCTAATTAATGAGCCTGTAAAAGATCTATTCGATATTGAGTCTCCAACCCCATAACTATAATTTTTATCTTCATTTGTTTTAATCCCAAAAGTAAGACAAAAACAATTATCTTTATTAAATCCTCTTGGAAAATCAATATTTAAAATAGTTTGTTGTTCAATATTGCTGTTTAAATTACTTTGTGAATTAGCTTCTAATATCATTTGTCCACTTATAACCGCTATATTATTTTGAATAGTATTAACTACAACATCGCTATTACCATCAAATTTTATTTCTCCTTTTACTGCCCCATCTAATGTAATTTTTCTTGCAGTTTGTAATTTGGTTGCTGTTGCTGAATTTCCAGTACATTTTGATGCAGTTGCACTATTACCGTGTACAACTTTTTGCACTATTTGCAGTTGTAGCAGTAACAGCATTGCCAGTACAACTACTAGAAGAACCACTACAATTTCCTGTAACGTTTCCTTTAACATTTCCTTCAACTCCTCCGTTTTACTGTTATTTTACCTATTATAGTATTATCTTGATTTTTTAGTACCAAATTACTTTTTATACTCTCTATATATTGTTGAAATTTTTTATATAATTCTTCTCCATCAACACTAATTAAAGAATTTACTATACCACACAATGTTACATTCGTTCTTTTATCTACTATGTCATTTTGAGTTATATTTGTAGTACTTTTTACTGTAACTTCTGCTAAACATATTTCATAAATATTATCATCTCGTTGTAAATTAGCTGGTGTTGTTGAATTTCCTTGTTTTACATACAATTGCGTTTCCCTAATTGCCAATGTTCTATCTAATTTAACTACTACTCTATCAACACGAGTTCCAGTAGTTGGCCTTTCTAATGTAAATAATTTTTCTTCTTCATTTTCATAATCGGCACCTTCAATAATTCCAGCACCTTTTGACACTTTAATGTTTAACCCTCCATCTGCAATTACTTTCATACTATTTTCACCATAATTTTTATAATTTCCAAAATAAACTCCATTGCTTAAAAATTTAGAAAAATATTTTCTAAATATTTCCGCTTCATAAAGTCTGTCTGGTTCCATTTTTCCACTTTGAGAATTTAAAACTTCCATCGAATCAAATGGAAAACTTTTTAATGTTATAATATTTGCCATATTAATTCCTTTCCATAAAAACAAGACCTAATTTATAGGCCTTGTAATTATTCTTTTTATTTCTTCACCTAAGCTTGGGATTTTATCACCAAAACCTAGTTCTACTGTTTTATTATTTCTTTCATATATTTCTTTTGCTTGAATTATACGTTTATCTTCATATATTCCATCACTTTCAAGTGTTACTAAATCTCCTAGAAAGAAATCTTTTTCCCATTCCATGTTTGGAATTTGATATACTTTTCCTTCTATGCTTTGAATTATTTTATATGTATCTAATTTTTTTTGACCTTCTGTATTTAATTCATCAATATCCTCTATATTGTTTAAATCAATCAATACTTCCCTTCTATCAAATCCTTTTGCAGTTCCAATTACAGTTATAAGTCTATCTTCATTTTCTCCTTTTCCTGCAACATATCCTACATTTTTATAATTAGAATTATCATCTGTTGTTTTTCCTTCTAGAAGGTTTTTCTTTTTTTCACTAAATATAATATATGGATGTTTTATTGTTCCTTGTAATTGTTCATGTGTATATTTTTGTAACTGTTCATGTGTAAAGCCCTTTAAATATTCATGAGTATTAGGATTTTCTATTTGATTTATTGTTCTGTCTGTTCCTTTTAAACTATCAAAATAAATACATTTTTCATTTCTATTTAAATAACCATACCATCCTAGCCCAGTATCTTCACTTATATGTTTCAATTCATCATGTAAATTTGTTAATCTTGCTTGCCATACTGTTTTTATTCCTCTATTTTGTGTTGGTGCTATCTTAACCCAAGAAATATCTCTTTCTGTTGTTCTTATATTATCGTAATAACTTTCTACTAAATGATTTTTTAAATAATGCTTTTGTATATTCTCCGCATAATCTTCTGACACCCTATCATATCCATTTGTTGCCACAATTCTTCTCTTAGTAACACCTTTTATGCAAGTTCCAGTAACTTTCATTGTTTTACTGTTTTTTTCAGTTGATATAACAACTTTATCAATTAAAAGTATTTTGTCATCTCTTTTGTTTACTATCAACATATTATCTTTTTTTAGCTTATTTGTATTTGCCTTATTTTTATTAATAGTCAATTCAAATGTTCCACATTCATAATAATTCCACACACAAATTAAACTTTCAAAATTAGTAATAATTCCTAACAATTCAAAATCTGTATTTATTATTTCTATACAATTCATTTATACACCTACATACTTATTAGTATAGTCTATAATTGTTACCTTATCTTTTGCTCCCTCTATATCTGAACTATACTTAATTAAGTTCTTTCCAACTATTAATTTAAAAAATGTAGAATTTAAGTCTATTTTATTATATACGTCTCTTGTTTCGTTTGGTGTTATTAGATTTACTGTTTCTTTTCCTTCTCTTGTATCTATTACTAATTTTTCTTTTTCTCCTATATCCATATTAACTTGTATATATTCTCCTGTTGTTTCATTTGTCACTCGCGGATTAGTAGCAGGTCCTACATATTCAATTTTGACTGGTGCTTCTTCGTCTCCTTGATTTTCTATTTCTTTATAAAAAGAAACTATTGCAAAATGCGTTGAAAGATTTAATGGAAATTCTAATCCACCTTTAACAGATTTTATATCAATATCTTGTCCTTTCTCATCTAACCAATATGGATCTTGACAATAAAAAGAGATAGTTGCAGTATCATGATTATTTTTTCTATCATTAAATTCTGCACTATCTTCTACTTTTCCATATATTCTATATTTCTTATAGTCATTCGTATAATAAATTAGTAATTCTCCTCTTTTGTTAGTTTTAGAATTATATGTTTTAGGATTTATTACTCTCATTATTTTTCGTCTTAATTCATATAGTTTTAATCTATTCTTAGTTCTAATAGTTACATTTAATTTTATAACACGTGGGTCTAATAAGCTATCTTCGCTGTTACAACCATCTTGATTTACTCCTTGACTTTTTTGTGAAGTGGCTCCGTGGATGTCCTAGCCCTTCTATATGCGACAATAATATATCTTCTTCTGAATTTCCTACACTATCAAATATAACACTTTCATTTAAAGCTAAATTAATCACTTCTAATTTTTGCATTTTATCACCTACATTCCTGCTAAACTTGATGCCAATTGTTCATCAATATTTCTTAATTTTCTATATGTTTCACTTGGCATTTCTGGATTTTGTTCAATATTATTAGTTTGATATACATTAATTGTTTGAGTTTTAGGATTATTAGCTCCTGCTTCATATTTGTACATTCCAGATGTCCATTCTTTTATTTTGTTTTCTATTCCTGCATCAATTGTATCTTGTATCTTTTGAATAACATTTTGTATTTTATCAGCTATTCCATTATTAATTCCCTGTGCAAGTTTTTCGCCTAGACTTTGACCTGTTATTTCATATGCATCGCCATATGATTTTAGTAATTCTAATATTTTATTTTGATTTTGGTCTACATTTAATAACATTTTTTCAGCTGTTTCTTGTGCTAATTCCTTTTGTTTGTCGTAATATTCTTCTAATTCATCAAGCTGTTTTTCATATTGTTCTTTTCTTTTTTCTGCTTCATCTTCTATATTTTGAATTTTATCATCTTGTTCGTCTTTTAATAAATCTTTTTGTGCGTTTAATGCTTCTTTTTTATCTGCTAATGCTCTTTTATCTAATGTCTTTTGATATTCTGCAACTAGTTTATCTAATTCCTTTTGATAATTTGCTTTTGTTGTTGCATCGTGTTCATATTCTATTAATTGTTGAAGTCTGTTTTTCTTTCTTTCATATTCTGCATCCTCTTCTGCTCTTGTCTTATCCTCTTCTGATTTATCTAATAAATCTAATTCTTTTTGTATAGCTTCGATTCTTGCATTATATTCTTCATTTATAGCATTTACTCTTGTTTTTTTCCACTTTTCTACTGCTTCTATATTGCTTTCTATTGCCTTTTTATCTGCTTCTTCCAATTCTTCTAATTGTTTTGTTATAGCATTTGTCAATTTAGATACTGTATCATCTACTGATTGAACTCTTAAATCTCTTTTCTGTTTCTCATAATCTCTAATTGTATCTAATTCTTCTTGATAAAGTTCTTTTCTTTCATCTAATGATAGTCTTTCATCTTTCATTATTTGATTTAAATAGTTTTTATGTAATAATATTATTTTATTTAAATCCTCTTCTTGTTCTTTTGTATCATATTCAGCACCACGCAAATTTTTTTGATCTTCTATATATCTTTCATAATCTGTTGTTTGTTGTTCTAGTAAGTCTTTATTTTTCTGTGCTAATTCTTTTCTTAATTCATATAGCTTTTCTTCTAATTCTTGTTTTTGTTCTGTTGTTTTTGCTAATGAATTATAAGCATACTGATACATATTTATCTCATCTTGCAAACTTATTTGATCTAAATTTTTTCTATGTTCTATCATTGCTGTATAGTCATCAAGATTTTTTTCTTGTAATTCTTTTTGTAGCTCGTATATTTTTTGAGTTAATTCCATTCTTTCATCTGCTGTTTTTGCGTATTTTTTTAATGCTATTTGATACATAGCTATTTCCTGTTGCAAATCAATTTGTTCTAATGCTTTCTTATATTCAATTTGTTTTTTATAATTATCTAGTGCTTTATTTTTATACGTACTTGAGCTTGAACTTGATTTTTTAGGAGTATAACTTGAAGTTACACTTCCTTTGAAATCGCTTGGTGTCAATTTAGCTAAATTTCCTAATATATTTATTTGATTTTGTAATGATGCCGTAACTTCTTCAACTGATTGTTTTGTTGCTGCTGCTATTTGTTTTATTTGTTCACTATTGCTCATCATTGCAGATACTTCTAATATACTTGCTTGAATTGCTACCTGTGCATTTGCCCATTTGGCATCTGCCGCTGCATTTTCAGCATCTATTGCTGATTGTGTACTAGCTATTGTATTTTCATTTACTTTTGCCAGTTCCGGATATACTTTAACTAATTGGGTTTTAGCATTTGTATAAGCTTCCGTTGACGTTTTTCCTTCTTTTAATATATCCAATAATTGTTGTTTTCCTTGAATATCAGCTTTTGTTTGAGCTATATTAATTAGTGTTTGCCTATGTGCTGCCTGATTAGTTGCAGTTGCATACTTTTGTTTTGCCTCATTTATTTCTAATCCTTTTGTCAAAGTTTCTACTTTTTTTCTATATGTATCTATTGATTTTCCACCTGTAAAATTTTCTTTTTCAAAATCCGATAAAGCTTTTTGTGCTTCATTTAGTTGTACTGTTAAAGCATTAATTTCACCATTTTTTTGAAAGTCATATTTATTTGACTTCTTTATTTCATTTATTTTACCTTCTATCTCTTTTATTTTATTTTGTTTTTCTTCGTATACTTGTATAATTTCATTAGCTTCCTCTTTGGCGTCTACTATTGTTTGTTTATCATTTTTAGTCATAATCATATTATTATTTATTGTATTTTGCAAAGCTTCTGATAATGTCTTTGATTTCTCTGTTGCTTCATCCATTTTATCAATAGCCTCTTGCATTTTAGTGCTATAAATAGAAATTCCTGCTGTAACTGCTGCTATTCCCACTGCAATTAAAGTTATTGGATTTGTCATTAATGAAATAGTAAAAGCTTTTGTTGTCATATCTGCCGCCGCCGCTGCTGTCTTATATGCTGTATAAGCCTTTTTAGCAGCAGTTAGTGCCACTATCATTGCCAAAACTGTTGTTGTGAATGTAATAACTCCACTTGTAGCTGATTTATGATTAGAAATAAATTCTGCTAAATTTTTTGTTATATTTAGTTGTAAAGAACTGTATTGAGTCAAAGCAGGTATCATACTTTGTCCAACAGTTCTACTTAATTCTAGATTTGTAGCATTTAGCTGTGCTTGTTGTCCTTGATAACTATTAGCCATTTCAGAAGCTGTTCCAATAAAATCTTTTGCTTCATCCATATATCCATTATATACAGCCTGAACTTTTTCAGCTTGTGTCAGTGCATCTGTACTTTTCCCAATTTTTTTTGCATATTCTTCGTACATTACAGATATATTCTTTTGTATACCAGATGCATCAGATAGAACAGAATTTTCCATTCTAATTCCGCTCTGTTGTTACTCTTATTGCTTCTGATAAAGAGTACGAATCTTGTCTGTTTCCTATTGCTGCATCTTGCATAATTTTTAGCATTTCAGCCGCTTGTTTTACCGAAAATCCATATTTAATTAGATTTTGCATAGATTTACTCAAATCTGCATCGTCTATGAACTTAAACTCATTAACATCTTGCATTGAATTTTTAATTTCTGTCATAGAATTGTTTGCAGCTTTTGCAGTTTTTTCTAATGCTTTCATACTGTTAGTATATGTGTTATATTTATTTACACCATCTTCTATTGCAGATGTTATTTTCGCTAAAGATGCTATTATACTGGCAGACATTGCTATAAAACTAGCATCTAATTGACTATTACTACTTTGTACTTTCTTGTTTTCTTGTTCTATCTTTTCTAGCTTTTGCTTAGCTGTATCTAGTCCTTTTTCTAAAGCTTCTGTTTTTATTTTTAAGTCAATTACTAATTGCCCTATTTGAGTTTCTTTTGCCATTTTTTCACTTCCTTTATGATATAATAAAACACTTACATTTTGTAAGTGCTTCTTAATTATCTGTTAAAATTATTTTTTCTATTTCATAAGTTATAATGTCTTGTTTTATCACTCTTTTTAATATTATAGTTATTTTTTGTAAACAATAATATTGATTTGTTCTACCTAAATTTTTATTTTGCTCTACTACATTCCAATATATTCTATAAGTTTCTTCGTCCTTTAAATCATTCCCTCTTTTTTCGATGTCATAATTATCTTCGATAAGATAATTTAAATCACTTATAAAATTATGTATATATTTGCTTTGATTTCTATCATTGTCAGAATACATAAAATTTTCTGATAAACACTCTTTTAATTTTTCTTCGTCTTTATTTTTTAATATTTCTGCTATTTCTTCTATAAATTTGTTTGAATCTATCACATTTCCTTCTTGTATTAATTTTTGTTCATGTTTTTCTAGTTTTGATGCTTTTATATTTTTTGACATTAAGTTTACTAATGTTATTATGACTACTAATAAAAGAACAATAACGACAATAATATTTCTTTTTTTCATATTCATCCCCTCCTGAATAGAATTATAACATATATGAATTTAAAAAAATGTCGTTTTTTGTCGAATTATCAAAAATCTTCTGCATCTACCGTTTCTTCATCTGAACTTTGAACTTTATTTAATTCTGCATATTCTTGCATAATTATAGGGATTTCATCTGGATAATAATCTTCCATAAAAGCTTTTTTACTTATTCCAATTTTTATGCAGATGGCAATTGTCCTTTGAAGCCAATTAGCATTGTAATTTTGCTCAATATTGGCTTCATTTGGTCGAAAAAACTTTCTAATTCGTTTATCTTCCAAAATTCTTTACTAACATCTAATACTTCTTTTGGTGTAAGTTGATTTTCTAGTATATCTCTATCTATTTCCATTAGTTTAGATAAAAAATTAAACGTAAAATCGGGTAATATAATTAATAATTTTGTAATTAATGTCATTATATTTTCTACTGTAAACATTTCTGATAATTCAAAATCTTGTCCATTGTCAGAAAGCTCTTTTATAAAGTCTTCTGGCAAATCCTTTAAAGTTTGTAGAGCTTCAAAATACTTGCCACAAGGCTTTTTTTCAACCTCTACACCATGTATAATCTTTGTTTTGGGTAAACTTTTCATTTCATTGTTTTTTGCCATTAAATTTTCCTCCTAATATAAATTAAATGGAGAGTATTTCTACTCTCCTGGTGTTGTTGGTATTGTGTCTAACCAAGTCAAATCAGCTGAACTTGTACTATCTTTATACACTCTAACTTTTGCATCAGATAATAAAGCTCTTTTATAGAATGTTCCACTTATAGTTAATGTAGCAACTTGTGTTCCGTTATCCTGTGTTTGTAAATCTTGTTTTACTTTCTTAAATTTAGCTCTATAATATCTAAACATTCTGTAATTACCGTCTTTTCTTTTAGCTTTAAATGTCATTGCATAATCTTTACTTTGATTATCTGGTCCCCAAGAATATTCCTTTGTTTTGTCATCATAATTTCCACCTTCAAAAACTGACATTAATTCTAAATCAGCCTCTGGTATTTCTAATTCAAAATCTTCTCCATCAAATATTTCTTCATCATCATATATTTCATCATCTGCATAAATCGGATCATTTGATGTTTGAATATCCCTTGTTAACTTTTGTGCGTAAGGTATATTTATAGCTTCTCCTACTTTATAATTTGTTTCTGTATTTTCTAATAATTCAAATACTTTAATTCCACTTAAACCTCTTAATGCTTTTTTTGGCATAATTAACGCCCTCCTTTTATAAAATTTCTTCTTTTTCAAAACGCATCGTTTTGTGTTTTTGTTTACTATTTAAGTCTACTACATCTAAAAATAATGTTCTTTTATAGCCTATTTCTTTCATTTTCGCAACTACTTGCATTGCTAATTTAGACACTTCACTAGATGAGTTTCCCCAAGCATCAGCTTTGATTGCTAATGCACTTGAATATTCTTCGTCATCAGCATCTTCTGCTGGTTCATTTTGTAATTCAAGATAAGTTACACATGGTAATTTTGACCAATCTTGTGAACCTTCTTCACATACTTGCTTTGCTTTCTTTTCTGTTTCTAATTCACTTAGCTTTTTATATACTATTGGTTTTTGATTAATCATTATTTACCACCCAACTTTCTAATATCTTGCTCTATTGATTTAATTACTTCTTGTTCTACTTCCCCTGTATTCTTCGCATGTAGATATGCAGGAGTTAAGTATGGTTGTGCTGCTTGACCTTTCCAGTCGGCTTTATAAGATATTCCGCTCTGGTCTATCTATATTGCTTTCAGCACCTCTTTGACCTGTTCCAAATTCAACATAAGGTGCGTGTTCAGCATTTGTAAAAACTTGTGCTTCTACCCCTTCTTGTGTTATTTGAGATTTTGTTTTTATAGAGTTTCTAAGCTGACCAGTTTTAACAGATGCTAGATATTTAGCATTTTTTTGTATCTTCTTCGCTCCTCTTTCAAGTCCTTTTCTACTATTTTCTTTTAAGTTTCCACCTAGTCCAGATAGAGTTGCAAGTAATTCATCTAATCCTTCTATACTAGCCATTGTTATCACCCACTAAAAGAGTTATATGGCTATCAGAAGGCACTAAACTTTTTATGATATATTCTTTATTGTCATATACAAGAATATTGCCTATTTCGGCTTTTGTTTCGTTACAAGCAACTATTGCATTAGCTTCTATTTCTTTGCCATACTCTTGTTGTATGTATTCTCTTGTAGAAAATTGAAAATTACCTTTAAAACTATCAATTTTTTCTAGCTTTCCATTTCCAATTACACAACCTTCATCATCTTTTACTGTTCCAGATGTCCATATTTCTATATCTTTGTCGTAGAATGTATCAGCTATTGCTTGTTTAAAAGTTTTAGGTATTTGCATAATTATCACCTCATATACGCATACATAGATATTTCATCTTTGTTTTTTTCTATGTATTTATCCATATTTACATCATCTGCTGTAACTGCTCCAACATCTTTAAATGATACTGACTGATTAACATCTGTCATGGAAGATACAACTTGTTTTCCTTCACCATATCCATTTTTATAAAATACAACACAATTCATAGCATATCTAATAACTAAATACTCTAATTCTTGTGGTAAATCTACTCTATTACAAATAGATTTTATTTTATTAGTAATATCATCAATATAACCTTGTATTTTTCTGTCTTGATTTTTATCTTCAATGTCAAGTCTTTCTTTTACTATATCTAATAGTTTCATAAAATCACCTACTCTTGTGGCGTTTCTTTTTCTTTAATCATTTCTATTATTTGAGCTTTTGTTATTTCTTCTGCTTTTTCAATTACTATTTCTAATTCTTTTGCTTTAGCTAATAGTTCTTCTTTATTCATTTGCTCAATTTTTTTAGGTTTGTTTTCTTCTATTTTTTTACCTTTTTCACATCTTACAACATGTAAAGGTAATACTGGCTCTGAGAACTCTTTTCCACATATTGGACACTTCATTTTTCATTCCTCCTAATAAATAAATTAAGGCAGATTTCTCTGCCTTTTATTATCCTAGTACTACTGCTGCTAATGATGGATATAATGGTGCAAATCCATAAATAGTATCAATAGATAGCATATTTTTCTTTGTTTTCATATCGTATCCATATACAACTCTTAGGTTTAATCCTTTATAAGAAATTACATAAGAATCTCTACCGTCTACTGGTAATGCTAATGCTCTTGACACGAAAGCAAAAGCTAATTTATTGAATACTAAGTTAGCAACATGTCCACCAGAAGTCTTATCTATAAATGTTACCTCTGTATCTGCTGCAATTTCTTTTACAACTGATGGATATACTTTTACAGTTATTACTCCTGTATCTGCTGTTGCATCTTCTGTAACAACATATTGTTGTCCATCTACTGTTAATAAATCTCCTTTAACTAATGTTTCAGAAGCAGTTCCACCTTTAAGAACTATTGTGTCACTTCCTTTGTTTGCTTTTGTATTTGCTTTTGGTGTTGTAACTTTTGTAAATGTTCCAGCTTCATGTACTGCAACTTGTTGAGACATAAAGTTTTCTAATCCCTGTATTCTACCGATAGAACCTTCTCTTAATGCTTGTGTGCTTCCAGATTTTTCAGCATGTAAAATTGCATCTATTGTAGAGAATTTTACATCTGCATCTGGATCCCATACAGCATATCTATTTCCCATTGGAGATTTAGCTTTATTTAATAAGCCTCTTGCGTTTGCCATTACTTCTATTGTTGAAGGTGTAGTTCCTGCTATTCCTAATGTTTTATATACATTTTTATACATTTCAAGGCCTTCTTTATTTATTTTTTCTGCAATTGCCTCCATCATAGGTGTTAATATTTTTTCATTAAAAGCTACTCTATCTAATGTTAGCTCTTTTGATGTAATTTCTACTGATACATCAGCTATATGGTCCATTACAACTGGAACACTTTTTTGATTGATCTCTTGAATTGTTACTTCATCTTTGAAATCTTTTGCTTCAAATTGAGCTGGTTTTTCAACTTGGATTGTATCTCCTTCTTTTACGAAATCTTTGCTATAATCAGTGTAAAATAGCTCAGGTACTACTAAGTTATTTACAAGCATTGGTAATGCTTCTCTCGCTATTCTTTGACATGTTAATAATTTGTTTGGCATAATTAATTCCTTCTTTCTTATTTATTATTTTTTTCTTGAAGTGCGAAAAATTCTTCATCTGACAAATTATCTAAATCGTCATCATCATAATTTCCGTCTTCTTCTTTTCTTTTATTTGGATTACCATCATCTAATCCTTTATTTACGCTTTTATCAATTTCAAATAGATACTCATCACTTTTCTTTAATGCTTCTATTTGGTCGTCAAATCCTAAAAGTTTATCTCCATCTAGTTTGATTTTATCTAAATCAAGATTTGCTTTTACTGATTTAACATTTTTAGCTTTAGCATTATTTATTGCTAAATCTATTTTACTTTCTAGTCTTACTTTTTCTATTTCAGCTTTTGAATTGTCTTCAATTTCTTTTTTCTTAGCTTCATAATCAGCTTGACTAATTGAGCCTTTTTTAAAGTTGTTGTACTCATCTTCAACTTTCTTTTTGTCTTCCTCTAATGTTTTCTTTTCTCCTTTAACTACTTTTAATTCTTCATTAATTTCATTAAATTCTTTTGCAGGTTTAAAGTATTTTGGTAGTTCCTTAGATATTTTTCCTTCTAATTCATCTACATTTTCTACTCCTGCATTTTTTAATAATTCTTTTAACCATTCCATAATTGGTCCTACCTTTCTAGCTTTTTTATTCTGGTGCTACCAGTACGAAAAGTTGCTTTTTGTTTATTCTCACAAGCAAATGAGTAACAAAAATAGACAGTTTAAAGCCGTGTCTAGGGCATAAAAATAAGAGCCTGTCGACTTGGCTCTTTAAATTGGTATATAGGTTAGGATTTGCACCTAACATGAGATTTCGTGTCGATATCTCTACGAGTAAATACGGTTTTACCTTCTATTAACACTTTTTCGATAGCGTCTACTTTACCATTTAACAATTAGCAGGATTCGAACTCTGCACTACCGACATCCTCTCGCTTTTACCGCTATGTCGTTTGCCTTTCGACTTTCAGGCTTTTCCATTTCACACTATGTTTTGCATTGTGCTAATTTCGCCCATAATTGCCATTTAGTTTTACCATACTCGATAGTTTTACAGTATGTCTATTCCGCCACTATATACATATATAATTTTAAAATGTTAATAACTACTTTAATCTTCAAATAAAGCATATGGATAATATCCACTTATATATCTTATTTTCTTTCTACTATATCCTCTAATTTTTTTCTTTTTCATATATCCACCCCATATCTTTTGATAACTTTGATATAATTAAATCTCTTTTTTCTGCTCCATTAAATGATTTATATTGTTTATTTATTGTTTTTTCTATTTTATTATACTTTTGTTTTAAATCTTCTATTTTTATATTTCTGTTTAGTGCCTCTAAATAAAAAGTATAATTTGGAGATTTTACAATCATTGTATCTATGCTTTTAAATTTAACATAACTTTTTATATCTGTCAAAGAAAAAGAATAGTTTTCAGGGTGATTATGTATAAGTATAAATGAATTATCTTTACTCTTATATAATCTTGCTATATTACTTATACTAGGATTAACTGTCGTTTTTGTTCCTGTTGTAATTTTACCTATTAAATTACCTGTTTTTATATCTAACATAGCTAGATTTTCTTTTTCATTATTTTTATATTTATTCATAATTGCATTTTGATATTTACTTATATTGTTTGCTCTTTGTTGGTTTGAATATAATTTTGTTTTAATAGTATTCTTAACAAAATCATTAATATTTTCTTGAAAATTTAATTTTTCTTTTTTATTTTTTATATTTCCTTGTTCTAATATTAATTTTGGCTTGTATTCTTTACTCCATTGTTCGTAACTTATATCTTGTGGTACAAATATAATATTTTCATTTTCATCCTTTGCTCTTCTTTGTAATTTTTCTGTTACATCATCATCAAATACTGCTACTGTTGTGCATCTATCATTTGGATGTATTGGTGGATAATTTTTACCGTGGTTGTCTATCTTTTACATTAAACTCTTTGTTATCTAGTTCTGCACAATGTTTACATGTAACATTATCCAAAGTTGCTATAAATCTATATTTTTCTATGTCTAATTCTTCATAAGATAACATTTCGGATTCATTAGCAAAATGATTTACCTCTGTTCTTACTAATGTAGTAGCATTGTATAACCCCACATTCATAAAACTAGATAATTCAGATGCTATTTTTTGTATTGTTTTACCTGACATTGTATCAGCAGTTAACTGTATTTTTAAATAACTGCCTAATTTTTCACTATTTTTCCATATTCTTTGAGAAAAATTCGCATTATCAGTCCATTTTTCATTCAATAATAGCTTTATTGTTTTATCATCTATTTGGGAAAAATTAAAACCTAATCCAGTAGATTTCTGAACATTGTATATGTTGTGATAGTATCCTTCTTTTACTGTATCCACATATCTTATTTCGGTTATCTGCTGTTCTATATCTGCTAATTTCTTTAATTCTAAGTCTATGCTCTCTTGTAGCTGTTCATATCTTGATATACGAAAAGAATAAGCAGATGCGTTATATTTCAATAACATTTTCTGCTTAATATCTTCATTTTTTATATTATTATTTATTGTAGTTAATAAGTTTCTTCTATATGTATCTGTTTCTTTTTTATTTAATAATTGATTTAGGACTTTTTTATCAAGTACATCTGATTTGCTATAATTCTTATATATCTTACTAATTTCTTTATTTATGTTCTTAGTAGCTTGCTCATATGATTGTATCAAACTCTTTATCGTATTTTCTGTACCTTTTTCTAGTCTTTGCATCAATTCAGTTTGTCTTTTCTCCCAATAATCAAGTGGTTTTCTAGCCATCTAACCACCTCTATTCTTGGTTGCCCTTAGTTTTATGGTTATCTTCAAATCCTCCTGCATTGCTAAATATTTCTTGTTGCATTTTTAATTTTTCTTGTTGTTCTTCTTTTATTCTCTGTAATTCTATATCGACATCATCACATAAAGGATGTTTTTCAAGTTTTGTTTTTGTACTTAGTATAGTGTCATTATTTAAAGTTGTTATTTTTTCATTCTCATTAAATATTCTTGATTTATTAAATTCTATTTTAAAATCAAATTCATTTATTTCTTGTGGTATTTTACCTTGCATTTTTAAGTCTTGTAATACATACCATAAAACTTCGTGTATAGCACTTGTAAGTCCTCCTATACTATCGTCAGCTTTCATATCTAAATCTGTATATAAAAATTCTAATGAAACGCCACTTGGAGCTTGTCCTATTAAATCTTTATTACTTGTATCTACCGCTCTACCAAATTCATATATAAGTTCTTTTAATCCTTTTAGTAATGCTTGTCTTGCTTCGTATGGAATTGGCAATAATTTAGCATCTATTTTTCCAGCTGTATCATTTGTTCTTGCTACTCCATTTACTTTTAAATTCTCGATTAACGCAAGTAAATCTTCTGCACCATATCCGTTGATTAACCAAATTATTTCCTTTAAATCCTCTACTGTATTTACAAAATTACTATTTATCAAATCATAAGCATCTATTAATGGTTTTATAGGTTCTAAATCTGTCATTTTTTCTTCATTGTTTTCTATTTCAATGAATGGTACTTTACCCCAGCTGTGTTTTTCTACTCCTTTTAGATTATTTAAAGCATTATCATATATTTCTCTGTACCAATGGCATTCCGGTCTTTCTCTAGTAACATCTTCTAAATATACTGTTGTATCTCCAAGTTTAGTTTCAATAAAATATCTTACTTCTTTCTCATCCCAATATTCAACATATATTCTATCTTCTGGTTTATCTCCAGTTAAATCTTGTATTGTATAAAAATGTATAAAACCTATTAAATATGTCTGTGTTTCATTATCATAAATTGGAATACATTCTTCTGATGGATATTTTTCAAATACCAATTTTCCATTTCTATAATTAGGATGTAGCCAAGCTCTACCTTTATTACTCGCCTCTTTTACCCTGTTCTTTATAAGCTTTTCAAAGTTAGCTCCTAATATATTCCATACCATATTAGTTATCTTCTTTTCAGCATTTTTGGTTTCTTCCTCTTTTTCCCCTTGAATAGGAGCATTATATGTTATAGTTATAGGCTTTCCACATATATATGTTTTCTTTTGATTTACTTGTTTCCAATAAAAGCCATGAGGTATATGTTCATCTGACTTGTTTTCATTGGCAATTTTCTTTTTGTTTCCTGTTTTTTGGTCAAAAACTGTATAACTGTTTAAATCTTTTTTCAATATATCATTTTTATCTCGAAAATATCGTTCGCCTTCTAGCATTTTTCTTTTTACATCTGATATATTAAATTGAGTTATTAGTTCTTTAATTATTTTACTTTCTATTGCCATTGTTTGCCTCCTAATTTCTTAAATATAAATCATCACTACCATACCTTAGTGCATCTATATAGTGATTGTTTTTATCTTCTGGAATATTTAATGGATTGTCTTGTTTATCTGTTTTCCATCTATATAATCCTAATTCATTTATTAATCCTTTACATTTAGGGTCAACTATTATTTCAAACCCTTTTAGCCATTTAATTCCATGTAACACACTATCAGGTCCTTTCTGTGCTGGTATTGCATTTATTCCTAAATTATTTAATTCTGCTATACTTTTAGGTTCTGCTGCATCAGCCTTAATTAACGCATATGGTTCTATTCTTCTTTTTAACTCATTAGCCAACATTTCATTTGTTAATTCTGTGGCTCCAAATTCGTCAAAAACTACAATTCTTTTCGCTTTTAAATCTACATTAAATTGCAAAAAAGCAGAAGGGTCTGAACTATATCCAAAGTCCAAACCTCTTCTTATTAATTCAAATGTATTTTTATATTTTTCTGTATCTTCTATATGCCAATTTCTAAATATTAAGCCTTTGCTTACACCAGGCATTCCTAATCCTGATGTTTTGTAATCTTCATAATCTTCTTTCTTCTTTTTTTCATATCTAGCATAGTCTTTAACATCCAAAAATTCATTTAGTTTATAATTTGTTATCATTAATAGTTGGCTTACTTTTTCTTTTACCATTTTCCCTTGATATTCAAATTCTTGTTCATCTTCAACTATTAGTTCTTGCTTGCCTTTTTCTATTAGTATTTGTTCATTTGGCGTTAGTTTACTTGTTAATTCTTTTACAATAAAGTGTTGTTCATTCCAAGGGTTGAAACTTGCAACAGTTTGATTGAAATATCCTTCTGGCATTTTACCTCTTATAGACATTTTTACTTTATCATAAGTATCTTTTTTATCTATTTCAAAGGCTTCCTCAAACCAACCGCCAACATAAAACTAAATTAGGATCATCTATTGTTATTGATGCTAATTTTTCCCAGTCATCTAATCCTCTAAAAAATATTTTTTGTCCAGTATATTTGTTTACCGCTAATAATGGATTTGTTGTAAATTTCCATTCATCATAAACTTTTAGTTTTTTTGCTGCCCATACTAGGTCTGCATATACACTGTCCTTTATTGTAAGTGCTGTATCTCTCATTGCCAATAAGCAAGCTCTGGGATACTGTTTTAATAATTTTATCCATCTTAATGCTATTGTCTTAGATTTTTTACTACCTTTTGAACCCATTATTATAACTTCATCACCTTTAAAATTCCAAAATGTAGCATATCCTTTTCCTACTTGTTCTTGTAGGCTTATTATCTCTTTATTCATTTACATCATCTACTAATTCTACTTTTGATTCTGCTGTTATTTCTGTTTTTTCGATTGGCTTATATCCTGCTCTGTCAAGAATGTCTTTTACTGCTTGTATTTGTATATTTTCATTTTGGCTATTCAATAACTTTCTTAATTTTTGCTGTGCCTCTATTGCAAGTGAACCAAAGTTTTCTCTCATCTGTTTTTGTATTTCTTCTTTAAATTCTTTGTTTCTTTTCCATTCAGATATTGTATTTTCACTAATTTGGATTTCTTTTGCAATTTGTTTCTGTGTTTTGCCACTGGTAACCATTAATATTATGCACTTTTGTTGCTTTTCATTTAACATTAGTTCACCTCCTAAAAATCACGATTTATACAAGTTTTATTCAATAATTTTTCCAATAATTTTATTTCCAGTATATATAATTGTTGTTTCTGCTTTATTGTTGCTTTTTGGTCTATATCTAAAACAATAATCATAGTTCTTGCATTGCTCACATTTTCT
>OCHJ01001155.1_pt1 | contig 22291 bp, 17 predicted proteins | sample 1538381 | NCBI WGS metagenome assembly OCHJ01 (sample SAMN04571688, study PRJEB22368) | human gut metagenome | biome: human gut; material: stool | host: Homo sapiens | place: Luxembourg | collected 2012-06-29 | reverse complement strand
ATAGGTGAAGCGGCGGAACGTCTTGCCGTCGCGCTCGACAGTCTCGTTCCACATGCTCACGGGCCGCACCCAGAGGCTAAAGTCGCCGTACAGCGCGCGATAGACGACGAGCTCCTCCTGCGTCTCTGAATGACGTGCGACGCCGAGGACCTCATATTCTTTGCCCTTGAAGTGGCGGTAGCGCCCGGGCTTGATGCTTTCCATGAATGATGCCTCCTGCAAAGGATTTGGATAGAGTATAGCACGAAGGAGCGAAAAAAGGAAGCGGCGCGTGCCGCTTCCTTTTTGATTTGATTTTGAAATTTGCTTCTTAGTAGCTGCCGAGGTCGGCGGACTTGTCGCCCGTGACGCTGACGCCGAACTCGTAGTCGTTGCCGGGGAGGATGGCGTTCAGGATGACACCGCACAGGGCCGCGATGGCGAGGCCGGAGAGGGTGACGGCCGCGCCGCCGACAGTGAAGGTGATGCCGCCGACCGAGCTGAAGCCGAGGCCGCTGACGAACATGACCGCTGCGATGATCAGGTTGCGGGACTTGGTGAGGTCGACCTGGTTTTCCACGATATTGCGCACACCGACCGCGGAGATCATACCGTAGAGGATGAAGCTGACGCCGCCGACGATGGCCGCGGGGATGGAGTTGACGAGCGCGTCAAACTTGGGGGAGAAGCTCAGGATGATGGCGTAGATGGCCGCGAGGCGGACAACGCGGGGGTCGTAGACCTTGGAGAGGGCGAGCACACCGGTGTTCTCACCGTAGGTGGTGTTGGCAGGGCCGCCGAAGAAACCGGCGAACGCAGTGGCGAGACCGTCGCCGACGAGCGTGCGGTGCAGGCCCGGGTCTTCGATGAAGTTCTTGCCGGTGGTGGAGGAGATGGCGGAGATATCACCGATGTGCTCCATCATGGCCGCGATGGCGATAGGGGCCATGACCAGGATGGCGGAGACGTCGAATTTGGCGATGACGAACTGCTGGAGACCAAGGAAGCTTGCTTCACTCACACCGGAGAAGTCGACCTGACCGGCGATGACCGCGACGATGTAGGAGCCGACGACGCCGAGCAGGATCGGGATGATCTTGACCATGCCCTTGCCCCAGATGTTGGCGACCACGATGATGGCCATAGCGACAAGGGCGAGCCACCAGCAGGTGGAGGCGTTATTGATGGCGGAGCCGGAGAGGTTCAGGCCGATCATGATGATCATCGGGCCCGTGACGATGGGAGGGAAGTAACGCATGACCTTTTTCGCACCGAGCAGCTTGAAGAGGAGTGCGAGCACGAGGTAGAGGAGACCTGCGATCACGATGCCGCCGAGCGCGTAGGCGAGCTTCGTTTCGGGATCGAGACCTTCGTAGGCGGGCATCGTCGCGACCGTGGAGAAGCCGCCGAGGTAGGCGAACGAGGAGCCGAGGAACGCGGGGACCTTGAACTTGGTGCACACGTGGAACAGCAGCGTGCCGAGGCCGGCGAACAGCAGCGTCGTCTGGATGGAGAGCGGCAGGCCGTAGCCCTGGACCAGAATGGGGACGAGCACCGTCGCGCCGAACATGGCGAACATGTGCTGTAAGCCCAGCACCAGCATTCTGGGGGTGCCCAGCTGTCGGGCGTCGTAGATGGCTTCGTGTCCGAGTTCTTTCTTCATGTGATTTTCCCTCTTTGCTTTCTTCTTATTTTTATTCTCATTTGAATAAACATGATTGGGCCCCGTGCGGGCAAAAAATAAGACCGGTAAGAAAACTTACCGGTCAAAAGAAACAATATCAATAAAAACGGAAACAGCAATACCAAGGGAGGGGGTTTTCTTTTTCGGCGCGGTGCAGAGCATCATGGGTCGTTCCTCCTGTTCGTTTGTTGTCGTCTGACCAAGAATACCCGAAAGCAGGCAAGATTGCAAGCCGGAATTTTGACCAATTTACATGAAAGATATCCATCATTTTTGTGCAAAAATGCGGGCAGCAAAACGAAATTTTTCCTGCAAAGGACTTGCCAAGACTGTTTTGATGATGTAAAATACCCATACCTCCTATTGATAACGCCTATAAATGGAGGACTTTTTAAAAAGAGAGTGTGTGTTGTATGGAAAAGAAAAAAATGAGCCTGCCGGTGCAGATCGTTCTTGCACTGATCCTGGGCATCGCGGTCGGTCTTATCTTCTACTTTATCGGTAAGCCCGAGATCACGACGAACTATTTCAAACCCTTTGGTACCATCTTCGTTAACCTCCTCAAGTTCATCGTCGTGCCCGTCGTGCTGCTGTCGATGATCGACGGCATCATCTCCATGGGCGACATGAAGAAGGTCGGCTCCGTCGGCTGGAAGACGGTCGCCTACTTCCTCGTCACCACGGCCGCGGCCTGCGTCATCGGCCTGGTGTTTGCCAACATCTTCCTGAACGCCGGCCTCTTCCCGACGGACCTTGCCCTGACGGACGGTCAGACCTGGGACGGCGCGACGAGCGCGAATTTCATGGATACGCTGGTCGCTATCTTCCCGAGCAACATGTGGAAGTCCTTTACCGACGCGAACATGCTGCAGGTTATCGTGATCGCGCTGATGTTCGGCGGCGGCATCCTTGCTGCTGGTGAAAAGGGCAAGCTCGCGCAGGACCTTGTCAGCTCCCTCTATAGCGTCATTGACCGCGTGATGGCCTTCATCATTGCCCTCAGCCCCATCGGCGTTTTCACGATGATGACCTGGGTCGTTGCCAATCAGGGCCCCGAGATCCTCGGCTCTCTTGCCGTGGTGCTCGGCTGCGCGTACCTCGGCTACATCGTCCATGCAGTCCTCTGCTACTCTTTCTCTGCCAAGGCGTTTGCGGGCATCAGCCCCTTCACCTTCTTCAAGAAGGCATCCCCCGCGATGATTTTCGCCTTTACCTCCACCTCCTCTGCCGCCACGATCCCTCTGAGCAAGGAGTGCGCGGATGAGCTGGGCGCGGAGGGCGACGTTTCCTCCTTTGTTATCCCCCTCGGCGCGACGATCAACATGGACGGCACCGCCATCTATCAGTGCGTCGCCACCATCTTTCTTGCCACCTGCTGCGGCATGACGCTGACCCTTGGCCAGATGGTCACGATCGTCGTCACCGCGACGCTTGCCTCCATCGGCACCGCCGGTACGCCGGGCGCGGGCATGATCATGCTCGCTATGGTGCTCGAGGCGATGAACATCCCCGTCGATATGATCATGATCATCTACGGCATCGACCGTCTCTTCGACATGGGCCGCACCTGCCTCAACATCACGGGCGATATCTCCTGCGCCTGCTGCGTGACCAAGTGGGAGAGCAAGAAGGCCGCGCAGACTGCCAAGTAATTTTCTGTTCCGCAATCAAAATGCCGCCCCGATTCGGGGCGGCATTTTTTGCCCGCGGCAGAACGCTTTTTCTTGCATTTTCGCAGGCAGCGGCATACAATGATACCGTTCCGCTTCGGGCGGAACGGGGAGGACGAAGATGACGAACCGGAAACGCGGATATCTGCTCATTTTGGTCGCGGCAGTGCTGTACTCCACGACGGAAGTTGTGCTCAAGGGACTGGGCGACACGTTTGCGCCCATGCAGGTGACGGTCGAGCGCGTGCTCATCGGGGCGGTCGCTCTGCTGCCGTTTGCCCTGAAGAATCTGAAAAAGCGAAACATCCGCCTCACGCGCTCGGATTACGGTTATTTTGCGCTGATGGGCTTTTTGACCGTTCTGCTGCACATGTCGCTTTTGCAGATGGCGGTGCTGCACATGGATGCCTCGGCTACATCGATCATCTATTCGGGCAATCCTGTGTTTGCCGTGGCGGCGGCGCATGTCATCCTGCACGAGCCGCTGCGGAAAAATCACCTGCTGGCCATCGCGCTGGAGGTCGTGGGTATTCTCTTCATCCTGAATCCCGCGCACATGGAGATCAGCCTGCGCGGTTTTTTGGAGATCATCACGGCTACGCTGCTGTTCGCCCTATATGGCACGCTCTGCAAGCTGCGTGTCAGTCGGCTTGGCGGCATCGTGATCGCGGATTTCAACATCCTGCTCGGTGGACTTGAAATGCTGGCGGTCCTGTTGCTTGGCAAAATTCCGGCAGTTGCGGCTGCGATGCGTGCGGTCGGGCTCGACCTCTTTGCCGAGGTGCCGTTTTTCACGGGTTTTACGCTCAAGTCGACGCTGCTTTTGTGCCATGTCGGCATCGGCTGCGCGGCCATCGGTTTTCTGCTCACGGCGAAGATCACGGAGTACACCTCTGCGACGGAGGCGTCGTTCGTTTATCTCGTCAAGCCCATTCTGGCAACGGCGCTGGCGGTTGTCGTGTACCACGAGCATATCAGCGTGAACCGCATGGTCGGCATCGCGTTCTTTGTGGCGGCGTCGCTGTGTGTCAGCGTGCCGGTGCTGAGAGAAATGCGGCGGGAGCGCGCGGTAAAAACTTGACAATGAGAATGGAAAAGCGGAAGGGCAGCGCCCTTCCGCTTTTTTGTTATTCGTCGATGCGGGTGATGTCGTGGATCCACTTGCCGGAGTGCAGGCGGTAAAGGCCGAGGGGGGATTTGATGATATATTCGATCATCAGGCAGAGGCAGAAGACCTCGTTCGGCACCTTGAGCACAAGGCCGAGCAGACACATCATCGGCAGCGTGCCGCACCAGAGGGGGAAATTGTCGATAAAGAGCGAGGCGTGCACGTCGCCGCCGCCGCGCAGCACGCCTACGACCATCGTGGTTGAAAAGCTGTGCAGCGGGATGGCGCAGGCATAGCACATGAGCATCACACTGCAAAGCCGCTCGGCGACTGCCGAGAGCGAGAAGAGCGGCATGACGAACGGGCGCATCAGCGTCACGAACATCGTGTATTCGGCGATGCCGAGCACAATGCCGAACGCGAACGCCGTGAAGCACAGCGCGCGGCCGATGTTGTAAACGCCCTTTAAGTTGCCCGTGCCGATCTCCTTGCCGACGATGACGGACACCGCCGCCGCGATGCCGAACACGCCGGAGGTCATCAGTTTGTCGATATTGCCCGCAAGCGTGTAGGCGGCGATGAGATCGCTGCTATTTGCCATGTGGCCCATGATGACCGTGATCATCGAAAAGCCCGTGCCCCAGAGCGTCTCGTTGATGAGCACCGGCGCGCTGTAGCGCAGGAATTTACGCAGCATGTCCATGCCGGGGCGGAGGATGGCGTGCTTCATGAGCGGCATCGTGCGGCAGCGGAACGCGTAGGAGAACGCGACGACGAACTCCACCACGCGGGACAGAAGCGTCGCTACCGCCGCACCCGTGATGCCGAGCGCGGGCAGACCGAGCTTGCCGAAGATCAGCACATAGTTGCCGAGCGTGTTGCAGAGCATCGAGATCGCGAAGACGATCATGCCGAAGCGCGGATTTTCGATGCTGCGCTGCATGCCGATGTAGATGGAGGAAAGCGAGTTGAAAATGTAGGAGAAGCCGACGATGCGCAGGTACGGCTCGGCCAGCTCCACGAGTGTCAGATTGTCGGTGATGAGGTAGAGCACCTGCGCGGGAAACGCGCACAGAATGGCGGCAAACAGCACGCTCACGCCGCCCGCGATCATAAAGCCGATGCCCATGACGCGGTTGATGCTTTCGCGGTCGCCGCGGCCCCAGTATTGGCTGATGAGCACGCTTGAGCCGCTTTGCAGGCCGAAGACGACGAGCTGGATGATGAAGACTGGCACGTTCGCCACCGTGACGGCGGACATCTGATCGCTGCCGAGAAGTCCCACCATGAACGTATCGAGAAAGCCGAGCGACGTGGTGATCAAATTCTGCACGATGACCGGCAGTGCCAGCAGAAAAAGATGCTTGTAAAAGCCCTTGGGCTGGTGAAGATAGGAGAACATAAAAACCTCGAATGTTGGAATTACAGCATGGGGAAGCGCGTGTCGCGGTGCGCCTTGAGCGCGGAGACGAGTGCGTCGATCTCTTCTTTCGTCGTCTCGGGGCCGAAGCTGACACGCAGCACGCCCGCGGCGGTCTTCTTGTCAAGGCCCATCGCGCGGTAGACGTGGCTCAGCTGCCCGCGATGGCAGGCGGAGCCTGCCGAGATGCAGATGCCCTGTGCGCCAAGTTCCGTAACGACATTCGCCGACGGGTAGCCGACGAGCGAGATCGACAGGATGTGCGGCGCGGTCCCGTCGCCGATGTGGACGACGCCGTCGAGCGCGAGGAGCTTTTCCTCGGCGTAGGCCTTGATGGCGGCGACGTGGGCGAGCTTTTCATCGAGATGGTCGGCACGAAGCTCGACCGCCTTGGCAAAGCCTGCGATCTGGCCCGTGGCCTCTGTGCCGGAGCGCAGGCCGCTCTCCTGCCCGCCGCCAAAGATCAGCGGTTTGGGCGCGCGGATGCGCTCGCCCAAATACAGGCCGCCGATACCCTTGGGCGCGCCGAGCTTGTGCGCGCTGACGGAGATGAGGTCCGCGCCCAGCGTGTCGGCGCGGAACGGAATTTTCAAAAAGGCCTGCACCGCGTCGGTGTGCAGCAGGGCACGGGACTTTTTCGCTTTCAGAAGCTGCGCGACCTCGGCCACGGGGAAGATGCAGCCCGTCTCGTTGTTGACGAGCATCATCGTGACGAGCGCGGTGTCGTCACGCAGTGCACTTTCGACCTGAGAGGCGGTGATGTCGCCGTTCTTGTCAGGCTTTAAGTACGTGACGGAGTAGCCCTCCTGCTCAAGGGTCTTGCAGGTCTCGAGGATCGCGCTGTGTTCCACGGCGGTCGTGATGATGTGCTTGCCGACGTGGCGGTTCTGGTGCAGGGCAAGGCGGACGGCCCAGTTGTCGCTCTCCGACCCGCAGGAGGTGAAGACGAACTGTTCACTCTTGCAGCCGAGCGCGGCGGCAATCGTCTCGCGCGCCGCGGCGACAGCGTTGCGCGCCTGCTTTCCAATGGGGTACTGCGAGCTGGGGTTGCCCCAGCCAGAAACCAGCGTATCGTAAACGGCGTGCGCCACCTCTTCGAGAACGGGGGTGGTGGCCGCGTGATCGAGATAGATCATATCGGGAAAATCCTTTCTTTGGACTTGTCAGAATGCTCAAATGATTATACAATATAAAAATAAAAAAGCAAGGGCGGCGGACACTTTGCGTCGGAAACGGCAGAAAAAAGCGGGACTTTACCGCCCAAATCGCGGAAAAGGATACAAACATACATGAAAGTTGCGATCTGCACCCTCGGGTGCAAGGTGAACCAATATGAAACGCAGGCACTCGAGCAGGAGCTTTTGCACCGCGGGCACGAGTTGGTGGATTTTGAGGAGACGGCGGACGCCTACGTCGTCAACACCTGCTCTGTCACGGCGGTGAGCGACAAAAAGTCGCGCCAGATGCTCCGTCAGGCGCAGCGCCGCAACCCGAGCGCGGTCATCGCCGCCTGCGGCTGCTACGCCCAGACGCATCCCGAGGACGTCAAAAAGCTCGGGCTCGACGTCATCGCCGGCACGAATGACCGCGCGAAGTTCATCGACCTTCTGGAGCGCGCGGCGCAGGACAAAACGCCGATCGTCGATGTCGACGACGTCTGGGAGCGGCGCGATTTTGAGGTGCTGCCCGCGGGCGGTATGGTGAATCGCACACGCGCGATGCTCAAGGTCGAGGACGGGTGCGTGAACTTCTGCACCTACTGCCTCATTCCTTACGCGCGCGGGCGCGTGCGCTCGCTGCCGATGGACGAAGCTGCAAAGCAGGTGAAAGCGCTGCGTGAGGAGGGCTACCGTGAGATCGTGGTCACGGGCATCGAAATTTCGTCCTACGGCTCGGACTTCAAGGACGGGACCTCACTCATCGACCTTTTGGAGCTCATCGCGCGCGAGGGCGGCGACATGCGCATCCGCCTCGGCTCGCTCGAACCGCGGACCATCACGGAGGAATTCTGCAAGCGGGCGTCGAAGCTTCCTTACCTCTGCCCACATTTCCACCTCTCGATGCAGTCGGGCTGCGACGCGACCTTAAAGCGTATGAACCGCAAATATGATACGGCGCGCTATATGGAATCCTGCGACCTGCTGCGTCAGTATTTTGACGACCCTGCCATCACGACGGACCTCATCACGGGCTTTCCCGAGGAGACGGAGGAGGAATTCGCGCAGACGCTTGACTTCATCGCGCGCGTCGGCTTTGCCGACATGCACGTCTTCCCTTATTCCATCCGCCCGGGCACGAAGGCTGCGGAGATGCGCCAGATCGACATGCCCGTGCGCGAAGAGCGCGCTGCGCGCGCCTCGGCTGTCGCCAAGACGATGCACGAAGCGTATCTTGCGTGCTGCGAGGGCAAGACCTTTCCCGTGCTCTTCGAGCGCGACCGCAAGGGCGGCAGCGCGGGCCACGCGCCGAACTATATGGAGGTATCCGTCGCGCAGGAGGGGCTGCACAATCAGGTGAAAAACGTGAAGATCACGGCGGTCGACGGCGGCAGTCTTCGCGGCGAGTTGGAGGAATAACGCATGGCCAACCATTTTTATGCCTATATCTCCCGCATGCGCTGTGTCAAGCGCTGGGCGCTCATGCGCAACACCGAGGAGGAGAACATTCAGGAGCACAGCCACATGGTCGCGGTGCTGGCGCACGCGCTCGCGCTCATCCGTACGCGCGTGTTCGGCCTGCCCGCGGACGCGAACGCCGTGGCGGTCGCCGCGCTCTACCACGACGCGACGGAAATCTTGACCGGCGACATGCCGACGCCCATCAAATATTATAACCCCGAGATCCGCGACGCCTACCGCAAGGTCGAGGCTGTGGCGAGCGACAAGCTGCTCTCCATGCTGCCGGACGAACTGCGCGCGGACTATGAGCCCATCATCAAGATCGAGGACGAGACGACGAAAAAGCTCGTCAAAGCGGCGGACAAGCTCTCGGCCTACATCAAGTGCGTCGAAGAGCTCAAGGCGGGCAATATGGAGTTCAAAAAGGCCGCGGAGCAGACGCGCCGCGCGCTGAATGAGATGCACATGCCCGAGCTCGACTATTTCATGGTCAACTGCATGGAGAGCTTCTCCATGACGCTTGACGAGCTGGAATAAGAAAAACAAGGAATTTCGGAACTTTTTTCGCAAAATGAACGTCTAAACCTTCGCAAGCCCCCAAATTAAGAGTGAGGTGAAAGAAGATGAAAAGATGTTTGACCCTTTTGCTCGCGCTGGTGCTGGCGCTGTCCCTTGCCGCCTGCGGCGCGAAGTCTGCTGGCCCGGATACGATGACGGGCGACTACAACGGCTATGAATCGGCGAAAGAAGACTACGACTTTAGCGCAACAGATGACGAACCGGAAGGCGCGGGCGCGTGGAACGGCGATGGGCAGGTAGGCTCGGGTATCGACAAGAGCCTTTCCGAGCGCGGCGTCAAGATGATCTACAGCGCGCACATCGAGATGCAGACGCTCTCCTACGAGCAGGCGGTGGAGGACATTGCCGCGCTTGTGGAGCGCAGCGGCGCTTACTTCGAGCAGAAGAACTTTTCGAACTATTCCAGCGGTTATCGCCACGCGAGCTATACCGTGCGCGTGCCGGCGGAGCAGTTCGCTGACTTCTGCGCGCAGGTGGGCACGCTCTGCCATGTGACGTGGCAGGACGACTCGGCGGAAAATATCAGCGAGCAGTATTACGACACGCAGTCGCGTCTGGAAACGGCGCAGATCAAGCTTGCGCGCTTGCAGGAGCTGCTCAAAAAGGCGGAGAATATGGAGGACATCATCACCATCGAGTCCGCCATCTCTGAAACGGAGTATGAGATCGAACGTCTCTCCGGCACGATGCGCCACTACGACGCGCTCGTGGACTATGCGACCGTTACGCTCGAGCTGAGCGAGGTCTACCGTCTCTCCGGCACGGAGGACGCGCCCAAGAGCTTTGGCGAAAAGCTCAGCAACGCCTTTACGGACGGCCTTGCCGCCGTTGTCGAGGGGCTGGAGAATTTTGCAATCTGGCTTGCTTACAGCTGGCTCGGGATCCTGATTTTCGCGGCGGTCGTGTTTGCGGCCGTGAAGCTCATCGGGCGGCTGCGCCGCGGGCAGAAGTTGCCGAAGATCGGCAGAAAGAAGAACAAAAACACGGCAAACGAAACGAAAGTGGAGGAGTAAACCATGAACATCACCTGGCTGGGCCATTCCTGCTTTGTGGTCGAGAGCGCGGGCTGGCGCATCGTGCTCGACCCCTACTATGTGGAGACGTATCCTGCGCTGCACATCGAGGCGGACGAGGTGCTGTGCTCGCACGGCCACCGCGACCACGCCTTTTTGGAGGCGGTGACGCTCTCGGGGCGTGATAAATCGGAGAGCCCGTTCACGGTCGAGACGGTTTCGACGTTCCACGACGATAAGGGCGGAACGCTTCGCGGGGAGAACACCATCCACATCCTGCGCGCCGAGGGAGTGACGCTTGTGCACTGCGGCGACCTCGGCCATGAGCTGAGCGAGAAGCAGCTCGCGGCGGTCAAGGGCTGCGACGCGCTGCTGATCCCCGTCGGCGGGTATTACACGATCGACGCGAAGACGGCGAAAAAGGTCGCGGACGCGATCGCGCCGCGCGTGCTCGTGCCGATGCACTACCGCTTCGGCGCGCACGGCTACCCAGAGATCGGCACACTCGATGAATTTCTGGCGCTGTATGAGGCAAAGAAGATCCACAAACTTGATGGGAACTCTTTCGAGCTGACGAAGAACGCACCTGCGGGCGTCATCGTGCCGCGATTTGCCGAATAAGAGAAGAAATGCAAGAGCCGCCCGTTTAGGGCGGCTTTTGCTGTATAAAGCCCTTCTTTCTCGCGTAGACTATAGTGCTTGCCCGGCTTGACCGGGGCGGAAAGGGAGGACGGAGCATGAAACGGGAGCTGCGCCGATGGGAGATTGTCGGCTTTATCGCAACGGGCCTTTTCGGGACGCTGCTGCACTTTGTGTACGAATGGACGGGCGGGAATCGCGTGATCGCGGTGTTTTCGGCGGTCAACGAGTCGACCTGGGAGCACATGAAGCTGTTGTTTATCCCGTTTCTCGTGTTCACGGTGGTGGAGTTTATTGTGTTTTCCGAGGCGTTCCGGAATTTCTTCGCCGTCAAGGCGGCGAGCATCCTGCTGGGCCTTGTCTCGATTCCGGCGCTTTTCTACACGCTGACGGGAATGTTCGGCAAGTTCCCCGACTGGGTGAACATCACGATCTTCTTCCTTGCCGACGCGCTGCTGTACTTCGTGAGCTACCGCCTGCTGACCGATGGCGCGCTGCGCGGGGGCGCGATGCAGCTCATCGGCTTTGTACTTCTGTGGGCGCTGCTGTTCGCGTTTGTCTGGTTTACGTACCGCCCGCCGCACCTGCCGCTCTTTTTAGACCCCGTGAGCAGGTGCTACGGACTGGAAACACCGTGTTAAAAAAGCCCTGCCGAGAAATCGGCAGGGCCTTTACAGTTTCTATACAAATAGTATATTTTGCAGAGCTTCTGCAAAATGCGTGTGCAGAAAGGCTCTTGTGATTCGGCAGAACGGCAAAAATAAAAATCAGCAGACATGACGGAAGTTGCGAAAAGCCGTCAAAGTAGCCGCGTTCCCGACAGAATCCGCCGCGATGCGGCAATGTTTGATCGAAACTGACAGATTAACATAATAAATTCAATAAGAGATTCTACGGTGAGTTATCCACAGTTTCCACAGAGTTTTCCACACAAGTGGATTTCTCAAAATCCCCTGATTTGACAGGGAAAAAATGATTTGATTTCCGCGGAGTGGAAAACATACTGTGCAGATAGGCGTGTGTCGAAATTTACATAATTCTGGAATTGGAAAATTTGTGGCAGAACAGAAATTCGATTTGTTACCATAATCGTGGAATTATGCAAGATGGAATAGACTCCTTGCAGTCTGCAAGGGAGAGCAGCGCCGCGGGCGCTGCACGAGGCAAAGGGGGATACTCTCTTTCACAAAAGAGAGTATCCCCCTTTAAATCCCCCGAGAGAAAGGTTTACATTGCAAGCGAGCAGCTCGAAGAGCTGCAATGCTTGCCGATTGCACTGCCCTGATCGCGGCGTTGCCGCGTTTGGTGTTGCTAGACGATTTGGCCTGCTCCTATTATCCGCTGCCGCTCTGCCCATCTTGTGGGAGTGCACAGTAATTTCCGCCTATCGCCAGTCCCTACAATGCGGCGAGCGCAGCAATGCCGCATTCCGCAAGCAGTCAGCCGCCGAGAAAACGTCACTCGCGCCTCACGATAGTAAGGCGCGGTTGCTACTGGTAACGAGTAGTAGGGGTTCATGGCGAAGCCATGTACATGCACTTACTTTGCGCAGCGTGTGCAGTTCTTCGAGCTACAAACTGCCAATGTGCGGGGTCAAGGGGCAAGGCCCCTTGCGTTCTCTTGGGGGATCAAAAGGGGGCCATTCTCTCACGTGAGAGAATGGCCCCCTTTAACGCACCCCTGCACGGTGCAGGGGAATAAGAACCAGCGCTGCCGCGCTGTAAACCCTCAGACGATAGGATCGTCAATATCTCTCGTCGCATACGCGTTCAGCGCCCAATCCGCTCGCGCGCCGACGAGATACTCATAATACCCTTGCGCGCCGATCATCGCGCCGTTGTCACCACAGAGCTTGAGCGGCGGCATGTAGAGCCGGTAGCCGTGCTTTCGGCACTCCTTTTCGAGCTCTGCGCGGATGAACGAGTTCGCGGCGACACCGCCTGCGGCGACAAGCACCTTGCGCCCGCTCTGCTGCATGGCGAGCATCGCGCGCGGGACGAGCTCGTCGACGACGGCCTGCGTGAAGTCGCGCGCAAGCGCCGCACGGTCGAGCTGCTTTCCCGTCTGCTCGGCGTTGTGGGCAAGGTTTACGACGGCGGTCTTGAGGCCCGAAAAGCTCATATCGAGAGGGCACCCGTCAATCTTCGCGCGCGGCAGCTCGTAGACGCCGCCCTCGCTCTCGTGGGCGAGCTTGTCCATCGCCGCGCCGCCGGGGTAGGGAAGGCCGAGCACGCGCGCGGCCTTGTCAAAGCACTCGCCCGCCGCATCGTCACGCGTCGCGCCGAGGAGCGCAAAGCCAGTGTAGTCGCGCACGTCGACGATGAGCGTGTTGCCGCCGGACATGCACAGCGCCAGAAACGGCGGCTCAAGCTCTGGGAACGCTAAGTAATTCGCGGCGATGTGGCCGCGGATGTGGTGCACAGGGATGAGCGGCACATTCAGCGCGTAGGCCGCGCTCTTGGCAAAGTTCAGCCCCACGAGCACCGCGCCGATCAGACCCGGCGCGTAGGTCGCGGCCACGGCGTCGATGTCTTTTTTCTCGACGCCCGCCTCCTTGAGCGCCTGATCGGTCAGCGCGGCGATGGCCTCGATGTGCTTACGCGACGCGATCTCCGGCACGACGCCGCCGTAGAGCGCGTGCAGGTCAGCCTGCGACGCGATGGCGTCGGAGAGGATATTACGACCGTCCTCGACGACCGCGACGGCGGTCTCGTCGCAGGAGGACTCGAAAGCGAGAATTTTCATTGCTTTGCCTCCGCTTCTGCCGCGCCGAATTCCTTCGTCATGATGATGGCGTCCTCTTTCGGGTGGTCGTAGTAGTTTTTGCGGCGGCCCTCGCCGCGGAAGCCGCGGCTGCCGTACAGCGCGATGGCGGCATAGTTGCTTTCGCGCACCTCAAGCGTCAAGAACGCAAGGCCGCTGCCCTCGGCGAAGCGGATAAACACGTCGAGAAGCTGCCCCGCCACACCGCCGCGGCGGCAGTCGGGGCGGACAGCCATCTTGGTGATGCAGCCCTCGTCCACGACGGCGAGCAGCCCCGCGTAGCCGACGACGCTGCCGTTTTCTGCATCCAGCGCGACTAAGAAGGCCGAGCACGCGTTTTCAAGCTCCTCTGCGAGCATGTTGCGCGACCAGGGGTTCGAGAAGCATGTGCGCTCAAGCTCGGCAACGTCATTCAAATATTCGTTCGTCATCGGCACAATGCGGACTTTTTTCTTTAACTGTTCCATTGGTTTCCTCCGGTCATTTGGCTTCCAGCCAGTTTTTGCCCCAGTGGGCCTCGGCGGTCAGGGGAACGGAGAGGTGCACTGCGCCCTCCATCTCCTCGGTGAGGAGCCGTGCGACCGTCTCCTTTTCCTCCTCCGGGCACTCGACGATGAGTTCGTCGTGCACCTGCAAAATGAGCTTTGCCTTCAAGTTTTCTTTGTGCAGCCGCTCGTCGACGCGCACCATTGCGAGCTTGATGACGTCCGCGGCTGTGCCCTGGATGGGCATGTTGCGCGCGACGCGCTCGCCGAACGAGCGGGTATTGAAGTTGCTGGCGGTCAGCTCGGGCAGCGCGCGGCGGCGGTGCATCAGCGTTTCGACATAGCCGCGCTCTTTCGCCTGTGCGACGACCTCGTCCATATAGCGGCGGATGCCGGGGAAGCGCTCAAAGTACGTCTCGATATATTCCTTCGCCTCGTACACCGGCACGCCGATGTCCTGCGCGAGCGAGAAGGCGGAAATGCCGTACACGATGCCGAAGTTGACGGCCTTCGCGTGCGAGCGCATCTGCTTGGTGACCTGATCGCTTGGCACGCCGAAGACCTGCGCGGCCGTGACGGTGTGGATGTCCTCGCCGGTCAGAAACGCCTGCTTCATCGCCTCGTCATCCGCGATGTGCGCGAGCAGCCGCAGCTCGATCTGGCTATAGTCCGCGTCGACGAGCACGCAGCCGTCCGCAGGGACGAACATGCGGCGGAATTCGCTGCCGAGCTGCGTGCGCGTGGGGATATTCTGCAAATTCGGCTCGGTCGAGCTCAAACGGCCCGTCGCCGTGACGGTCATCTGGAAGCTCGTGTGGATGCGCCCGTCGGGCGCGATGACCTTCAAAAGCCCGTCGCAGTAGGTCGAGCGGAACTTTGCGTACTGGCGGTACTGCAAAACCTCTTCGACGATGGGATTCTCCCACCGCAGTTTTTCGAGCACGTCCGCGTTCGTCGACCAGCCGGTCTTCGTCTTTTTGCCGTGCGGGAGCTGCAAGCGTTCAAAGAGCACCTCGCCGAGCTGCTTGGGGGAGTTGATGTTGAACGGCCCGCCCGCCTCTTCATAGATGTGCTGCTCAAGCATTTTGAGCTGCATCTCCATCTCGCTGCCAAAGGCCGCGAGAGCGTTCGCGTCCACGCGCATGCCCGCGTGTTCCATGCGCGCGAGTACGGCGCAGAGGGGCAGCTCAACCTCATAATAGAGCTCGTGCAGCTCGCGCTTCTCAAGCTCGGGGGCAAAGGCCTCATACAGCGCATCGACGGCGCTGGTATAGACGTGGAACGCCGTCTCGGCCTCGGCCGTGTCGCCGAGCATCGAGAAAGCGTCTGGATCTAAGTGCTTCGGCTCGGCAAGCGTCTGGTGGAAGTAGGCGGCGAAGAGCGACGCGATATCGTACTTGCCCGCCGTCGCGTCGAGCAGGTACCCTGCGAGCGCAGTGTCAAAAATGAACCCTTCGATGGGAAGGTCGTTTTCGAGCAGCGTGCGCTGGAGGTCCTTGACGTTGTGGCTGACTTTCTTGATATCATCCGAGAACAGGGCGCGCAGCAGCGCGTTCCAGTCGCCCTCGTAGCGGCTGAAGTAGAACTCGGCAGAGACGGCGGTCGATTCGCCTGCAACGAAGTCGACGATCACGCCGGAAAGATCCGGCAGCGCCAGCAGCGTCACGTGCTCTGCCTTGCGGAAGAGCGAGAGATATTCCTTGGCCTTTTCCACCGTGGTCACGGCCTCGGCGGTCACGGTGAGGTCGGCCGGCTCCTCGGCGGCGGGGATGTCGGCGGGCGGCTTGAGACCGTATTTGTCGATGAGCTTGGTAAATTCCAGCTTCATAAAGAGCGGATAGAGCGCGTCTGACGGCGCCTTGCGCAGATTGTCCTGCGGAGAAAATTCGAGTGGTGCGTCCGTCACGATGGTCGCGAGGTGGAAGCTCTGGCGTGCGCTCTCCTCGCCCTCGGTGAGCTTTTTGATGACGTTCGGCTTGGCCTCGATATCGGGGAGCAGCCGGTAAATTTCGTCGATGCTCTGGTATTTCTGGATGAGCGCCATCGCCGTCTTTTCGCCAACGCCCGGCACGCCGGGGATATTGTCGCTCGCGTCGCCCATCAGGGCTTTGAGGTCGACAATGTGGATGGGCGCAAAGCCGTAGACCTCACGAAAGCTCTCGGGCGTCATGTCCTTCGTCGTGGTCTGGCCCATGCGCGTGGAAATGAGCTTGACGGTCGTGTGCTCGGTCACGAGCTGCAAAGAATCCTTGTCTCCCGTGGCGACGACACAGTCCCAGCCTGTGCTTTCGCACTTGCGCGAGATCGTGCCGATCAGATCGTCGGCTTCAAAGCCCGCGAGCTCGTAGCGGGGGATGTTCATCGCGTCGAGCACGTCCTTGAGCACCGGCATCTGCATGGCGAGCTCTTCGGGCATGGCGTGGCGCGTGGCCTTGTAGCCCTCGTACTCGAGGTGGCGGAACGTCGGCTCGCGGCGGTCGAAGGCGACGCACAGCGCCTCAGGCTTTTCCTCGTCGAGTAAGCGGCCGAGCATCGTCAGAAAGCCGAAGATCGCGTGGGTGAAAAACCCGTCGCGCGTGGTGAGCGGACGGACACCGTAATAGGCGCGGTTGATGATGGAGTTGCCGTCTAAAACCATCAGCTTCACGGCATGCACCTCCCAAAATGCAAATTTTTACTAAATATAGTATAGCGCAAAGCAAACAAAAACACAACAGAAACCGGCGGAACTCTCGGCGCGGAGTGAGAAAGTGTGGTAAAAATAAACAGAACACTTGCAATTTCTTGTCGGGATGTTTATAATATTGACTGAAAATCTGTTTTGCTTCCTAATTTTTTGTTAGGAAGCGGGCGGAAAAACAAAAAAGAAAGGGAGAAAATCATGGAAAAGCTATTTAAGCTGAAGGCCAACGGTACTACGGTACGCACCGAGATCCTTGCCGGTCTTACCACGTTTATGACCATGGCCTACATCATTGCGCTCAACCCGAACCTGCTGACCAACTTTGCAGTGGGTACGCCGCTGTGGAACGGTGTGTTCCTTGCCACCTGCATCGCCTCGGCAATCGGCACGATTTGCATGGCGTTTTTCGCCAACAAGCCGTTCGTCATGGCGCCCGGCATGGGACTCAACAGCTTCTTCGCGGTGGTCGTCGCCAACATCGCGGTCATCAACGAGTGCGAGTACGAGTCCGCGTTCCAGGCGGCGCTCGTCATCATCCTTGTCGAGGGTATCGTGTTCCTCATCCTCACGCTCTTAAAGGTGCGTGAGAAGATCGTGGAGGCCATTCCTCTCGGCGTGCGCTACGGCATCGCTCCCGCCATCGGCCTGATGCTGATGAACGTGGGCCTTGGCTCCAATGTCGGTATCTACTCTGAAAACGGCGGCCCGTTCTACATGATGCGTGACTTCTTCGGCGCGCTGACGCCCAGCATCATCAAGGGCAACATGGGCTCGGGCTACGATGCGATGGTCCTGACCGTCGTGACCGCGTTCCTCGGCGTTTTCGTCATGGTCGTCCTCGCCAAGAAGGGCGTGAAGGCGGCAGTGCTGCTCGGCATGCTGTTCTCGTCCGTCATCTACTGGGCGGGCAGCGCCATCTTCCTGCATGTCAATCCGTTTGCGAGCCTCGCGACTGCGAGCTTTGTCCCGCCTTTCGCCGACATGGTCTCCACCACGCTTTTCAAGTTTGACTTTGCGGGCTTTGTGAACATCGGCTGGTTCACCGCCATCACGCTTGTCATCACCTTCTGTATGATCGATATGTTCGATACGATCGGCACGCTCGTCGGTACGGCCTCCCGCGCCGGCATGGTCGATCAGGACGGCAACATGCCCCAGATGAAGGAAGCCCTGCTGTCCGATGCCATCGGTACGGTTGCGGGCGCCTGCACCGGTACCTCCACCGTCACCACGTTCATCGAGTCCGCCTCCGGCGTGGAAGCGGGCGGCCGCACGGGCCTGACCGCGCTCACCGCGGGCATCCTGTTCCTCACCTGCATGTTCCTTGCCCCCATCGCCGCCGTCATCCCCGGCGCTGCGACCTCCGCCGCGCTGATCTATGTCGGCGTTCTGATGCTCCAGGGCCTCAAGAATGTGGACTTCAGCGACATGGACCAAATGCTGCCGGTGTCCATCATGCTCATCGGTATGCCGATCTCCGGCTCCATCGGCCACGCCATCGGCCTCGGCCTCATCTCCTACACCTTTGTCAAGGTGCTCTCCGGCAAGGCTAAGGATGTCAGCGTTCTGACCTACGTGATCTCCGCGCTGTTCCTTGTCAAGTTCTTCGCCGTCGTGTAAGTGTGTGAAAACCCTTAAAAAGAGCGTCCCGTACGGGACGCTCTTTTTTTCTGCGCCGCGGTATGATATCATGACGAAAATACATAGGGTAATAGGAGCGCACGGCGAAAAAACCTTGAAAAATCAAGGATTGCAACTGCCGGTTGACAAATTTGACAGTGCGCTTTCTTTCCCGCAACCGCGAAATAGGCTATGATAACGCCATCCAGACGGCGCGGGACCGCGCCTTAGAATTCAGGAGGAAGACGATATGATCTTAGCGGATAAAATCATCACGCTGCGCAAAAAGGCGGGCTGGTCGCAGGAGGAGCTGGCAAGTCAGCTCGGGGTGACGCGCCAGTCGGTATCCAAGTGGGAGGGCGCGCAGTCCGTGCCCGACCTTGACAAGGTGGTGCAGATGAGCCGGCTGTTTGGCGTGAGCACCGACTATTTATTGAAGGACGAACTCGAAGAAGAGGAGTTCGTCGAATCCGAGGCGGACGAAACGCCGCTGCGGAGAGTGACGATGGAGCAGGCGGCGCGATACCTTGCGCTGCGCAAGGCCTGCGCGCCGAAGATCGCACTGGCGGTGGCGATGTGCATCGCCTCGCCGGTCGTGATCATTTTTCTCTCCGCCATGGCGGATGCGGGCCTGGGCGGTATTTCGGAGGATCTGGCCGCAGGTCTCGGCGTGAGCGTCATTTTGGTGCTGGTCGCCATTGCGGTGGGGATGTTCCTCTCGTGCGGGGCGAAGACGAAGGAATTCGACTTTCTTGAAAAAGAGCCGTTTGAGACCGAGTACGGCGTGAGCGGCATGGTGCGCGAGCGGCGCAAGGCCTATGAGCCGACCGCCTCGCGCTGTACGATCCTCGGCGTGGTGCTGTGCATCCTTGCTGTCGTGCCGCTGATGCTCGGGGTCGGTCTCGCGTCGTCCGATGTCGCCGCGCTGCTCGTGCGCGTCGCTCCGGCGGATGTTTACGCCGCGGCGGAGGTGGATGCGCTTCTGCTTCTGGTCGCCTGCGGCGTGGGCGTGCTCGTCTGGAGCGGAACGTACACCGGCGCGATGGACCAGCTGCTCGAGGAGGGCGACTACACGCGCAAAAAGAAGGCGCGCAGCGGCGTAATGAGCACGGTGTCGCTCATCTACTGGCTGAGCGTGACGGCGATCTTCCTGTTCTACACTTTCGGACCCAAGGGGAACGGCCAGCCGCAGTACAGCTGGTTTATCTGGGCCGTTGGCGGCGTACTGTATGCGGCGGTGATGGGTATTGTGTCGCTCGTGCTGCATCACAAAGATAAAATGTAAAGCACACTTGACAAATTGGAGCGGCAGTGATATCTTACGAGTAAAGCAAACTTGACATTTGCAAAATGGCTCTTGACAGTTGGAAATCACGTGATATTATTTTGATATCACAAAGATATTCGAAACGGCTGCAAGAAGAAAAGAGGGGGAACCTTATGCTCTATATTGAACACCTGACCAAGACCTTCGGCGAAAAGAAAGCCGTGGATGATCTGTCGCTCCACATCGCGCCGGGGGAGATCTACGGCTTTATCGGCCACAACGGCGCGGGCAAGACCACGACGCTCAAATCTGTCGTCGGTATCCAGCAGTTCGATTCCGGCAGGATCATGATCGGCGGGCACTCCATTCAGGACGAACCCATCGCCTGCAAGAAGATGCTCGCCTACATCCCGGATAACCCCGACCTCTACGAGTTTATGACGGGCATCCAGTACCTCAATTTTATCGCCGACATCTTCGGCGTGGAGGAAAGCGCGCGTCAGGAGCGTATCCGCAAGTACGCGGACCTCTTCGAGCTGACGGGCGACCTTGCGCAGCCCGTCGCGGCGTACTCCCACGGCATGAAGCAGAAGCTTGCCATCATTTCGGCGTGGCTGCACGAGCCGAAGCTCATTTTGATGGATGAGCCGTTCGTCGGCCTCGACCCGAAGGCTTCACATATCTTAAAGGGCATGATGCGCGAGGTGTGCGACGCGGGCGGCGCGATCTTCTTCTCGACCCACGTGCTCGAGGTGGCCGAAAAACTCTGCGACAAGGTCGCCATCATCAAGGGCGGCAAGCTCATCCGCTCCGGCACGATGGAGGAGGTCAAGGGCGACGACTCGCTCGAGGAGGTCTTCCTTGAGCTGGAGGGCGAATCATGCTGAAAACGCTCGTCAAGAAGCAGCTGATGGAAATTTTCCGCAGTTACTTTTATAATGCCAAAACCAATAAAAAACGTTCGACGGCGGGGATTATCGCTTATATCCTGCTCTTTGCCGCGTTGATGATCGGCGGGATCGGCGGGATGTTCACGGGACTTTCCGTTTCGCTCTGTGCGCCGCTTACGCAGGCGGGGATGGGCTGGCTCTATTTTGCGCTCATGTCGCTGCTCGCCATCTTTCTCGGCGCGTTCGGCAGCGTGTTCAACACGTATTCGGGCCTGTACTTCGCTAAGGACAACGACCTGCTGCTGTCTCTGCCCATCCCGGTGCGGACGCTGATGGCCTCGCGGCTGCTGACGGTCTATCTCATGGGCCTCATGTACTCCGCGGTCGTCATCCTGCCCGCGGTCATCGTCTACTGGGTCACGGTCTCGGCGGCGCCGATGGCGCTCCTCGGCGGCGTGCTGCTGACGGCACTCATCTCAATCTTCGTGCTCACGCTCTCGTGCGCGCTGGGCTGGGTCGTGGCGAAGGTGAGCCGTAAGCTCAAGCACAAGAGCTTCATCACGGTCATCGTCTCGCTCGCGGGGCTTGCCATCTACTATTTCTTCGTCTTCAAGGCGCAGACGGCCATCGAGCAGCTCGTCGCCAACGCCGCGGTCTACGGTGAGAAGATCAAGGGTGCGGCGCACCCGCTCTACATCTTTGGCCTGACCGGTACGGGCGATGTGACAGCGATGCTGCTGAGCGCGGCGGTCATCATCGCGCTGTTTGCGCTGACGTGGACGCTGCTCTCGCACAGCTTTTTGCAGATCACGACCGCGTCGGGCGCATCGGGCAAGGCTGTGTACCGCGAAAAGGCCGTCAAGCGCCGGAGCATCGATGGGGCACTTTTCGGCAAGGAGCTCGCGCGCTTCACCGCGAGCCCGAACTACATGCTCAACAGCGGCCTCGGTATCCTGCTGCTGCCGATCTCGGGCATCCTGCTTTTGTGGAAGGGCGGAACGGTCGTGCCGCTGCTGAACGAGGTCTTCGCCTCGCAGAGCGGCTGCGCGGAGGTGCTGCTCTGCACCGGCGTGTGCGCCATTGCGTCGATGAACGACATGGCGACGCCGTCGGTTTCGCTCGAGGGAAAGTCCCTCTGGCTCGCGCAATCGCTGCCCGTCAAGCCCTGGCAGGTGCTTCGCGCAAAGCTCAAGGTGCAGCTTGCGCTCACGGCCCTTCCAGCGCTCGTGCCGCTTGTCTGCATGACGTTTATCCTGCCTGTGACGGCGGCGCTGCCGCTCGTTTTTGCCGAGGCACTTGCGTACATCACGTTTTCCGCGTGCCTGGGGCTGACGCTCGGCGTCGCGCGGGCAAACCTGACATGGACGAGCGAGCTCATGCCCATCAAGCAAAGTCTGGCCGTGACAATCGCGCTGTTCGGCGGCTGGCTCTACGCCATCGCATTCGCGGGGCTCTACCTCTGGCAGGGGTGGAAGCTCGGCGCGGCTGCGTATCTCGCCATCGCGGCGGCGGTGACGTTCGCGGTGACAGCGCTGCTTCTTCGCTGGCTCAAAACGAAGGGCGCACAGCGCTTTGCGATGCTGTAAACCTGCTAAAAAGTCAAGCCCCAATTGAAAGAAAATTTGCGGGCGGGAAAAGAGCATAGCAAAGCAGAGACGGCAAAACGGAATGCTTGGCCGCCTCAAATAAAGCATTGGAGATATCAGCTCATTCTATTGCCGGCAAGCTGCGGTAGAGCTCTGTGACCTTGCCATAATAGACTCGGAGGAACTTATTCAGGCCCGCCACCATAGCGAGTTTACCGCTTTTCCCTTCACCGCGTTTTTTCTCAATGAACGTAAAAATCGGATCGTTTGCCGGTTTGTGCATCACA
>OCHJ01001132.1_pt1 | contig 22679 bp, 19 predicted proteins | sample 1538381 | NCBI WGS metagenome assembly OCHJ01 (sample SAMN04571688, study PRJEB22368) | human gut metagenome | biome: human gut; material: stool | host: Homo sapiens | place: Luxembourg | collected 2012-06-29 | reverse complement strand
AAACAAGTGGTAGATTACCCACGATGCCGGATTTATCGTGAGTTCATCCACAAACTGATCAACGACCGGAGCATCCGCATAAACGGAGGCTCCGGCCTTTTTCATTTTACTGTACTTTGCAGCTATGCAAACTTCCGCACCTCATATCGCCGTATTGACGGGATCAGTTATACAGTCTCGCCCGGCGAATGGGTTTGCACCGTCAAGGAACTGTCTTGCTGGTTCCGCACCCGCTTTCATCGGCAGGCGCTGTCCATGCTGGATACCCTTCAGAAGCAGCACTTGATTTCCTATACACTGCTGGGCCGTGGCAATGTAGTCAAATATAAAATCCTCCACTGGGCCCGCCACAATTCCGCACTGGAGTACAATGCCCCATGCCAAAAGGATACCGGTTTTTTCTTCCTGCCAGTCTCTGTTGCCCTGGAACTGGTCAGCTCTGCCCGCTGCTCTGAAATGGACATCGTTCTGGATCTGTAGGTATCCGCTGTCTACAACGATACGCAGGTGCAGGGGTCAGAGGTCGGTCCGGTAGCCTATTTTCGCAATGGTACAGGAAACCCGTTGGTCAGTTATACCGAACTCTCCTGCCGCTGGGGGCTGTCACGCGCTACCGTATGCCGGATACTGAAAAAGCTGGACGGTCTTGGGTATATCTCTATCATGTCGTTTCCCGGCCGGCATGGAAGCGTGATCTACCTGCAGAACTACCTGTCCACCATGTTTGAGATTTCCGATGTTTTAATCGACAAGGAGGAAGTTGCCATGACCTTAAACATTCATCTGGAGCTTCCGGAAACTGCTGAAACCGAAGAGAGCCATTCCATCTCTGAGCATGAGGTCATTGTTTCGGATGCACTTTCCAGCGTTTCAAAATCGCACATTGAAACGATACTCCGCAAGATGGCTGACATCCTATCTACGCAAGGGATTTCCTGCTTTTCTTGCCCGCTCTCCCGCTATAAGTTATATCCCTTATCGGACGACTGCTGGGAAGAGTTGATTCCGCGTGCGCGAGGGAAATCCACGGCCCACTTTGGTCTGACCATCCTCTGCGGCACAAACACTTCAATCGCCACTTTTGAACTTACACTCACTCCCTCTGAGGAGCACGAAAATAGGAGGAACCTGAAATGAGAAAATTTGTTGAACCTGATGTTGCTGATAATCCCCTGTACCATGATACCTGGAAACTGCTGAAAAAATACCGAGATGTTGTGTGGAGCCTGGAGCTTTCTGTCCAGCATGTCCGCACCAAGTTTGAGATTGAGTATGGTACCTCCATTGAGGATTTTCTGGATTCAGTCTATCTGGCTGGCGCTGATTTGGCCGGAAGCGACATCGAGCATCATGCCAAATGCATTGAACGCAGCCACAAAATGCTCAAGCTGCTGGATTCCGCAATCGAATTGCTGCGTACCAAGCACAAAAACGGTGAGGCATATTACTGGCTGCTGTACTACTCCTTCCTCTCGCCGCAGCAGCTCAAAAATGTTGAGGAAATCATCGAGACCCTACGACCGCATATTCGTGACATCAGTTTCAGAACCTACTACCGCAAACGCCGGGAAGCTATTGAAGCCCTCAGTTCCGTCCTTTGGGGCTATACCTCCAAGGACAGTTTAGACATGCTGGAACAGTTCTTTCCAGAGACAAAATCACCTTCCGGACAATCGGGCAAATAATTGGCACAATTCGGGAACAAAATTGGCATGGTTCTGCTCTTTCAGTGTAAATACCGATGTGTTAAACTGAATATGCTCAAACTTGCACCCAAAACCGAACAGGACAGTAATCTGCCAACAGCGCCTGTCCCCACAGTTTCGCCATGAGGATGTTCATGGACTGATTCTGGGCAACAGCATGGATCTGGCTTACCAGATTTTGACCAGCACCGGAGGACGCAAACATGATTTCTTCATGCTGGATGGCAGCTATGAGCATTTTCTTTATCTTACCAACGACCATCAGGGGGAGGTGATACTTGCACTGTTGTGCGACCCTGGGAAAACTGCGGAGCTGGATCGCATTCTACTCCAAGGTCTTACTGCGAGGCAGCCCGGACTGGCTATTGAGCATGACGGCATTTCACCGGATGGCTCACCAGTCCTATTTGGCTATTTCTGCGATCTGCCCCGTATCGCACGCTTTAACACCTCTCTCGAACTATCCGAGCGCCCGGGCACACTGATCTGCTTTGACTTCCAGGCAGAGGTACTTCGCAGCTACTGCGGTTCCCGGATGCGCTTCCAGACCATTGACTTCACAAAATTCGAGGGGAGGTTGTTCCCATAAACAAGAAAAAACTGATCGTGAGCCTGATTGCAGCGCCCTTTGCCATTCTTGCAATCCTATACGCAGGCGGCTTTCTGGCACAGCTTTTGGGTAACTATGCAACCTGGAAACAGGGCGGCGGTATTCCCGGCGATGGTACTTCACCGCTGGCCGCTTCGCCCGACTTCCTTCTCTGCCTTTCCTCTGTGCTCCGACCGCCTTATGGCGTGTATGGCATTTTGATCTGCATTGGCTTGTTAGCAGTGCTGCTCATCATGGTCATGCGCATGGGATATGGTGATGCCGGCGAGTATGATGAAGACCGTAATTTCTCCTACTCCGCCAAAGGCACTTATGGCACCTCCGGCTGGATGTCCCGCAAAGAGATGTCCGGCGTACTGGATCTGGTGCCCGATCTGCGCAAACACAAGGGTGTTGTACTGGGTATGCTGGATGGCAAAGCAGTCTGCATACCGGAAGATACCAGAATCAACAGTAATCTGGCAGTCTACGGCGCCAGTGGTTCCATGAAAACCCGTTCGTTTTGTATGAACCGTATCCTTCAGGCCACTGTCCGAGGCGAAAATGGCGCCGGAGAATCGCTGATCATCTGCGATCCCAAATCGGAATTGTACGAGAAGTCAAGCGAATTTCTCCGCAGCCGGGGCTATTGTGTCAAGGTATTCAACCTCGTTTCCCCTGAAAACTCAGATTCCTGGTGTTGCCTTGCCGAAGTTGAGGGACAGGAACTAATGGCCCAGCTTTTTGTAGATGTCATCATCAAGAACACCACGAACAACGGCAAGAGCGACCATTTCTGGGATGCCTGCGAGATGAATCTGCTCAAGGCCTTGGTACTGTATGTGGATCAAGGCTATGCGGAAGAAAACCGCAACATTGGCGAAGTCTACCGGCTGCTGACCCTCAATGGGGAATCCCAACTTGACACATTGTTCGAGGCGCTTCCTTCCACGCACCCTGCCAAAGCACCCTACAGCCTGTTCAAGCAGGCCAGCGACACAGTGCGAAGCGGCGTGATTATCGGTCTGGGCAGCCGCCTGCAGGTATTCCAGTCTGAGCTGATCAAAAAAATTACCGCTAAGAATGAGATCGATCTGGAGCTTCCGGGTCAGCAGCCCTGTGCCTACTTCCTCGTTACCAGCGACCAAGACAGCACCTTTGATTTTCTGGCCTCGCTGTTTCTATCTTTCTGCTTCATCAAACTGGTGCGATATGCAGACCACAACTGCGAGGGCGGCAAACTGCCTGTGCCTGTCCATATCCTTGGGGAAGAACTGACAGCGTGCGGCACGATCCCCGACCTCTCCCGCCGGCTCAGCGTAATACGCTCCCGGAATATCTCCATGTCCTGTGTGTTCCAAAATCTCGCAGGATTGCAGAACAGATACCCGCAGAATTTGTGGCAGGAGATCATTGGAAACTGTGACGCGCAGTTGTTTTTAGGCTGTACAGACCAGCTTACTGCCGAATTTATTTCTGCCAGGACAGGGCTTGCCTCCGTAGCAGTATCCAGTAAGTCCAAACAGCTGGGCACCTGGCGTATCTCCAACTATACACCGGAGTTTCGTGAGACCTCCGGTGTTGGAAAACGCCCTGTACTTACTCCTGATGAAGTCCTGCGGCTCCCGCTGGATCAGGCACTCATCATCATCCGCGGCAAGAAGGTTCTGCAGGTAGACAAAATGGATTACTCCAAACACCCGGAAGCCAAGTACCTGCGTTCCTGCAAAGCATCTGCCCATGTACCGGAATGGCGCCGCTTGGAAGAAGAAGCCGCCAAAACACCGCAGCCCGCGCCGAAACCGGCTCCTGCAGCAAAGAAACCGGCAAAGCGCAAAGCCACCAAACCGGCATCCCCCACTGATAAATCACCCAAAGAGGCTCCGGTCCCTAAATCTGCCGGTACGCCGGAAGGCATTATCACCACAGACAAGGATTCCATCCTGTCTTGAACAAAACTATCAAATTCATAGGAGGTTTTAATCTATGGCAACCAAGAAAAAAGAACTTCTGGAACAGGACGCTCCTGTTACCGAAACCGTTATGTCGGAAGGCGAAACTCTGCTGGCCGATACCGCTCAACCTGAATCCCTTCCTGCTGACGCTGGCGATGGTCTGGATTTGAACGAACTGCTGGGGCAGATGGATCAGCCCCAGGAGGACACCTCTGCCGAAGATATGGCTGAAGATCCCCTTCCTGAACTCACCGAGGAGGAAATGTTCGGGGATACGCCTGCTGAAACAGACGATCAAAGCACTGCTCCCACTGATATGCCGGAAGACTCTGATGTGCAGCCGCCTGATGTTTACGAAAATAACGCCGACGCTGTGCAGGAAGCCCCTGCACCTCCCAAGCCCAAGCGTACCAGCCGAAAGAAGAAAGAAGCAGCTGCTCCTGAAAAAACTGTCACAGAGGAAGTTCCTGCCGAAACAACAGAGTCGGCGGATACAGCCGACACTATTCTTGATACGGAGGAACCTGCTGTGGAGCCTGATGTTCCTGTCGTGGAGGAAGCTGCCGCTCCTGCCCCCACTCCTTCTCCTCCCCGGCGTCAGCCCCGCCCCCAGCGCAGCGAGGTCCCCGTCCTTACCATCCGCAGCCGGGATGATGTCGAGACTGCCGAAGACCGTGATGATGTAATCTGGCATGAAATCCATAATGCCTACCGCACCCGCAAGATCATCACCGGCAAGCTGGGCGGCATTGAACAGCTGGACAACCGCAAGACGGTGGCAGTTGTGGATTACAAGGGGTTCCGTGTTATTATCCCTATCAAGGAAATGATGATCAATCTGGGCCGCAGCCCTTCCGGTCAGGAATATGCCGACCTTATGCTGCGCCAAAATAAGATTCTTGGCAACATGCTCGGCGCTGACATTGACTTCATCGTGCGTGGTATCGACTCCAAAACCCGCAGCGTAGTTGCCAGCCGCAAGGAGGCCATGCTACGCAAACGCCAGATTTTCTATCTGGATACGGATGCTACCGGTATGTACCGTGTCTATGAGGGCCGCATCGTCCAGGCGCGTGTGATTGCTGTGGCCGAAAAGGTTGTGCGCGTGGAAGTTTTCGGCGTTGAAACCTCCATCCTTGCCCGTGACCTTGCCTGGGACTGGATCGGTGACGCCCATGAGCGTTTTTCCGTAGGCGATGAGGTGCTGGTCCGGATTCTCAGCGTGCGGCGCAACAGTCTGGAGGACTTGGGCATCAAGGCTGACATCAAGAGTATTTCCGAGAACACCGACAGGGACAACCTGCAGAAGTGCCGTATCCAGGGCAAGTATGCCGGTCGTGTCACAGATGTCCACAAGGGCGTTGTCTATGTGCGCCTCTCCAACGGCGTCAATGCGGTAGCCCACTCCTGCTATGACTACCGGATGCCCGGCAAAAAGGACGATGTATCTTTTGCCGTCACTCGTCTGGATATGGAGCGGGGTGTGGCCGTAGGTATTATCACTCGGATCATCCGTCAGAACCTGTAAGCAAAGTGCCTGGGAAGCAGCGGCGAACTGTTTCCCAGGCTTGCTTTTTATCATTACCGAAACTCCCGCCGCATATCCTCTCCACACGGCTGTTCTCTTAAATCCTCTATATAGATTTTTATTTTTCGTTTGCGTTGATTTTTCACAAAAATGCGGATATAATATATTATAGCAAGGATTTAGGAGGTTGTTTTATGCTGATTCAATTTAGTGTAGAGAACTTTCTCTCTATCAAAGATAATGTCGTGTTATCCCTGCTTGCCAGTAAGGATAACGAACATCCGGAGCACCTGATTGTGGACGGAAACAAAAAGCATTTAAAGTCTGCCGTGATTTACGGCGCCAATGCTTCCGGAAAGTCCAATGTCTTGAATGCGTTTTGGTTCATGGTAAATTATGTGCTGACTTCGCATAACCAGCAGCTCCACAAAACCATTGAGCGTTCGCCTTTCAAGTTTGACCGGGAAACACCCTCTCGCCCCAGCAGCTTTGAGGTCATCTTCACCACAAATGGCATCCGATATGCGTATGGCTTTTCTGTAACAGACAAGGCTGTTATTGAAGAATATCTGTATTACTATCCCAATGGCAGGCAGGCACTCATTTTTGAGCGAAAAGACACAAAAGATTTTCGCTTTACCGTTGATGTCGATGAACAAAACACTCTCAAGGATCGCACTTCGGCCAACAAGCTCTATCTGTCTGTCGCATCAAACTGGAGCTATTCCAAAGTGATTCCGGTTCTGGAATGGTTTGCTTCCTGCCAGATCATCACGAAAAATTCTGTTGCAGATGCCTACGGCCTTGAAGCAGAACAACTCAAAGATGATGACTACCGGCATGTGATCGCCTCTATGCTGCGTGTTGCAGATTTTGGCATACAGTCCCTTCAGATGCGTGATGCAGAACCCGCTCCTTCTCAGCGTAATGATATCTTTACCAATATTGAGGCCATTCACACGGTACAGGATACAGAGGGAAATACTTCTTCCTACGCGCTGAACATGGCAGAGGAATCTGATGGCACCAACAGTTATTTCAAACTGATCGGTGTTGTAAAAAAGGTGCTGGATGAAGGAACGCTTCTTGTCGCTGACGAGATGGACGCTCATCTGCATCCTCTTCTGACAAAGCACCTGGTCTCGCTTTTTAACAGCGTGGAGTTCAATCCAAATGGAGCCCAGTTGATTTTCACATCACACAACACCAATCTTCTTGACTTGGATGTACTGAGGAGAGATCAGATTTGGTTTACCGAAAAAGACGAGCAAACAGCGGCTACCGATCTGTTCTCCCTTTACGATTTTTCCATCCGCAAGGATGCCAAGGTAGAGAAGGGCTATCTGATTGGCCGTTATGGTGCAATCCCCTTTATCAAGGGAGGGCTGTAAAATGGCACGTGGAAAAATTGAAAAGCGTGGACAGCGACGCAGAAAAATAAAGCCTGTCATTCTGATTGTGACGGAGGGCTCTCAAACTGAGCCTAAGTATTTTGAACACTACCGCAACCGTCAGACAAACATTGATATTCGTGTGGTCGGCAGCCGCACCAGCGGAGGTGAAACTGATTACCTCAGCCTGATCCGGAAAGCCGTGGAATATCAGAACAAAAATCAGATTTCCGTATCAGAGGGAGACTCTGTATGGGTAGTTGCAGACGGCGATGTGAACTACAACAACCCTGACCCCATCACTGCAAAGGACAATCTGCTCTCCAAGGCAAGGAAAATGGCAGATGCGAAGGGGATTCAGATTGCACTCTCTAATCCCTGCTTTGAATTTTGGTATCTGTTGCATTTCCAGTACACCACCAAATTTTTCAAAGACTACCCCGCAGTGAAAAACGCATTGACCACTTATCTCCCTGATTATGAGAAAGCTGGCGATGTATATACCCAGTTAGCAGAACATACAGCCATTGCGATTCAGAACGCCAAACGTGTAGAGCAATACCATCTTCAAAATGACAGCAGCAAACCGTTTGGAATTGCTGTCAATCCATTTACCGACATCTATAAGCTGGTGGAATCACTGCTGTAATGTCTCAAAGAAACATGGTTGGCACAAAATTGTCTCTACATTGGCACAGTCCTGCCCTTTCGCCGTAAATCCATATCTGTTATACTTGGTACAGTCAAAACTTTGCATAGCAGCCGCTCCGGTTTGGAGCGGCTGTTTTCAATTTCAGTACCCCCGGTTTCTGTTACCATGACCGTAGCGGCTGGCGTGCTTACCCCCAGACCTACATGACCATGCAGTGCCCTTTATGGATTATTGCTGAAGATGCTGCCACGGGCAGGCGTCTGTGGATTACCCAGGAGGGCACCCGTTTTAGCATTTCCATTCGAAGGATGGATGAACAGGGGCGTAACTATGGCCCTACCTATCGCATTACTTGTGAAAACAGGACAAAGCTGGCTCAGGTTCTGCGCTATCAGTTCGAGTCAAAGACTTTGGCTGTGTAGCTGACGATGACCAGAGAGGAACTGCATTCCTCTCCCTGCTCCGGTTTCCTTGTCCGGAACACACACTAAGAAGCACCGGCAATCTGTATTTTTGCAGGCGTCCGGTGCTTCTTTGGAGGAAAACGCTTATGAATACTCTCGCATTTACGCTGGGCGAACACCGAGCCCAGCTGACTTTGAAAATCAGTACATATCCCAACGGCAATCTCGCCATCAAACTTTATGAAAAGGATCACAGCATCCTGATTTTTTGGGAAACCCTTACCACCAACTTAACCGGAATCCGCCCCGACCACTGCGCTTTCATCAATATAAAATCCGCAGACGGACTTTTTCCAGTCTGGCTGTCAGACAATCACCTTGCGGAACCTACCGGGCAAATTCTTGAATCGAATGGCTGTCTTTACCCTGAATACCTGTTTTATGGCAAAGAACTGGACGCCCTGGACCATGAGGGGCACACCCTCTACATCCGGCATCAGAAAGGCGAGCTGGGGCGCCGCTTTGAGCGGCTATATCTTGCCCTGCGCCGGCTGGCACGAGAAATCAATGGGTTCAGCTACACTGATTACAGCGGCTGGCGGCGTCCAGATGGGGTTTCCACCACCCTGCCCCTCTGGATCGAGGCGTCTGACCCTTCTCATGGCCGCAAATTCATCTTCACACAGAAAGGACCCGCACTCCAGACTAATGCAGGATGTTCGGCAATACGGTCTGCTGCGGACGATTGGAACTTCCACACGGCAGATCAAGGGTATTGTGAACCGTCAGGCAGTCTGGCTCACGCTGATTGGGCTGCCTATTGGTCTGATTGCCGGTTTCTTTGCCGGCTGGGTGCTGCTTCCTATCGTGACAGAGATCATTAACCTTGAATACTCTATGGTGGGTACATCCGTATCGACCTCGCCTCTGATCTTTGTTATTGCCGCCCTCTTTACGATCCTGACCGTGTTTATCAGCACCCGGAAGCCTGCAAAAAAGGCGGCAAAGATTTCTCCTCTGGAGGCGATCCGCTACACCGAGCAGAACGCCTATAAAAAGAGAAGTGCCAAGCGTACCAATGGAGTAAAGCTGTCCCGCATGGCCTTTTCCAACCTGGGGCGCAACCGCAGGCGTTCAGCGTTCATCATTATTTCCCTGCTTCTGTGCATCGTCCTGTTTAACTCTATCATCATTGTGACGCAAAGCCTTGATGAAGAAAAGTGGGTAAACCGTGTTACCAGAACAGATTTTAATGTCTATAACTCCGCCGCATTTAATGTAATGGAAAGCGTTCAGCACCATGAAGATACGCTCTCACAGCAGGCGGTGGATCTGATTGCCGGACAGCCCGGAGTTGAGGATGAACGCTATCTTTACCGAAATACAAAAGACGATAATTCTGCTGAGTACATATTCTTCATGGTCTGTTACCGATAAAACAAAGATTTTTCCCATATGTTCCTCCCCCCTCAAAAAAATATATTCTAATTAACTACATCATCCTAACAAACAACCCTAGTAGCAGTTTTCTTCATTGAGCTAACTTAAAACCAGCAACTGAACCATCTTCAAAAAAGCTTGCGGTGAAAGTTAGCTTTCCTTTTTCATAATCCGCCACTTGAATGACTCTGACAAATTCACTTCCATCATCTGTCTTGTCCGCTACATACGATACATCACCATAGGACTCAAACTCACCATAAGTTTTGATTATTTCGCCACTTGCTTCAAAAGTTGTTGCGTCTACTTCCGGATTATCATAAATTTCAGAAACACCATCATAATCAAAGGCATTAAGCGTATCAATCATCGTCCGAGCTTTTTCTGTCAGAGCCTCAGTATCTGCCCACTCCGGAAGTTTATTGTTCCCACAGGCAGTAAGTAATGAAGTGACAATAAGGCAACAAGCTAAAAGGTTAATTATTTTTTTCATTAAACAGTACCCCCTTACTCTTTTTAATGTAGACAAGAATAGTATTGCAGAAAAAAGGAAAAGTCCAATTTCAAATATAAATGGAGAAACACCGTAATCAAGCAATATAATAGGAAGATCGTATGCTGTATGAAGGATGATTGCCAGTATCAAATAGCGATATTTTTCCTTTCGATAACTGCAAAAAACTATATAGGAAAATGCTACTTGAGCCAGTAATGTGGAAATTCGTTCTACACCAGCCAGCGCAACATCTGCTCCCATATTGATCAATGTGTAAGGCGAGCAAACAAGCAATATAACATTATTAACTCCAACGGATAGAGCCTCAATACCTCCATGACCTAGACCAAAATATAATGGCGTATTCTGCTGTTCAGGATTTTTCACGAAAAAGCGAAATGCTATATATCGCCCTACTTCTTCCGCACATGCCGCTGTAACTGCTAAAACAGCAACATAGGCCACCCGATTTGTACTTATCAAGATCCTATATGAATCAATGTTTTGCAGTATTGCAAGAAGAGGTTGGCGAAAGAGTATTTGTGCAGCTAAGTATGTGCATATACCGACAATAAATATTTTTAGTTCCGTATTTAACTTTTTAGATTTAGCTAAGAGAACGATAAAGACGGTTATTGGAAAACCAACACAGACAGAGATATTGAATACTGCACTCAGCAAACCTATCATTTTTTCCTCCTTCCTCAGATATTCTCAAATTTCATTTGCACGCCAAATATGAGTAGGCAATAGGTGATAGAAATGCGATTATCATAGCAAAAACAATGATTATCGTGTATATGTCATCGCCTGCATATACCATGGATAAAATCACAAAGAAAAATCCACAAATTACCCAAATAACTCCAGCAAATCTATGTGTTTTATTCCAATTATCTGGATGAGATAGTGTCCACGGCAATTTGTACCCCACAACGCTGTTTATTCTATTTTTGGGAAGATAATTCCCCATAATGATAAAGATACCGCCAACAAGAGCCAAAACTATTTTAGAAATGTCCAGCGCATATCCAGCTGCTTTGAACAAAGAAATGGGAACTATAATTATCGAAGTCAACGGTACACACCATAGACAAACGCCTCTAACAATATGCGAAAGTTTTTCCGGTTTTTTTGAATACTCTCTCTCAACGCTAATCGAGACTATCAGATGAACCGCAAGTAAAAAAAGTGTAATTGCCCATATTCCAACTTCTTTTGATATAAATCCATTTGCCTCACCAATACTATTCCAATGAATGGGCATTTGTACCGGCAGTTCATCATATAGTAAAAATCCTGGAATTAAAGGCAATATGCAAAGAATAGATGAAAGCACAAGAACTTTCTTAATTTTCATTATCTTTACCTCCTGTAAATTGAGAAATCCAAATGAGAACATCTTCAAAAACTGATGCGTTTAGTTCATAGTAAATGAAATTTTTATATTTTGATTCGACTATAAGCCCCGCTTTCTTTAATTGACTTAAATGATGAGAAATAGTAGCTGCCGATAGTTCAAAATGTTTCCCAATATCTCCTGCTGAGAGCTGTCCATGTTTTAACAATTCTAAAATATCCCGGCGGACAGGATCGGAAAGAGCTTTCAAAGTATCGTGTAAGCTCACAAAAAACTCACCTCGTTTCTATTTAGATAATCATCTAAATTTATTATACTCAACATATACCCTTTGTCAACTCTATTTTGAATTATATCGAAATAGCTGAATTAAACATCATATGACATGGTTTGTGAACCTATTAGATAAATCTACTTACGCTTACATAAAGAGCCGCAGATCATCTCTGACCTGCGGCTCCGTTCCTATTATCCGGGATTTCCCTGCCGGTGCCCTTTTCATATTGTAGCCACCGCAGCAGATCACAGCCTCCATTATGGAGCCGAAGTCGCTGAAACCTCCTGCTGTCAAGGCCCAGAGCTTTAATCAGACTCCCAGCACTATGGTTTTTGATTAGTTCACTGACTGTTTCGCAGGAACTGAAACATTCCTTGGTAAGCTTCGGCAGGTTCGCCTTGCTGATCTGTTCCATTTGCGGTATCCGTTCGAGCACAGCCAGATATTTTTCCGGGTCAACGCTTTTCTGTTTCCGAATCCAGTTGACCAGTCCTGTACAGCGAAGTTCCTGCTGTTCCAGAGTTGGCAGTGTTTTGCCATAGACCCGTCCATCATCCGAACCATACCAGCCGTAAGAACAGGGCCTTCCGGAAATCCAACGCATATTGCGTTGTTTATACAGCCCCCAATAGTAGGTTCTTGGTTTTCTTTCCCGGTCATAAATCGTGCGCCGGATTTCCTGGCAATAAAGCTTGGAATTTGGAAGGCTTTCTTTTCTGTATGTCCGGTCAGCCTGAAATTCACGAACTACAAAGCCGTCCTTGCATCGCTGAATCAGGTAGGCAAAATGTTTTTCTGTCTGCATATACCCCGCTCGTCCATAGGCTTTGAATACCACCGGATGTCGGCAGCAGCTACAGCGGCCTTGTTGATTGTGATGAGGATGCACCTTGATTGGCACTTCCTTTTCGCAGTAGGTACAGTAACCTGTTTTGGCACCGCCCTTTTTGTAGTGGTAATAAATGTAATTTTGCCGAATGGCAACCTTATCCACCCAGCGGCTCCAGTCCTTTGGAAGCTCCGGCACCTGTTCCATATCCTTATCCCATGGGTCAGTTTCCCGCCGGTGCCGCTGTTCGAGTTGTTCATCACGCACATCCCGCTGAAACTGAAGAATTGCATCTACTGCTTTTTTATCGCTGCCCAAATAAGTCTGTACGGCTGTCATATCTTCCTCACTGACCCAGCTGGTTTTGGCATACCAGTACAGCCGTTTCCAGTCCAGTCTGTCCAACTTGGACTCACACCACTTCTGCGTCAGGCTGTTATAGGTGATAAACTGCCGCTTTTCTTTACCGTCGTATCCCACAGCTGGAATCAAAATCCCTGCGTTTTTTCGGTAGAAGTTCATGGTCCAGCGCCCGCTGTCATCCAGATAAAAGCCGGGCACCCCCTCCACCTTGCATCCCTGTTTCATCAGCCGCTCGGTAATGGCGCGGCAAAGGAAAGGGGGTGGAGTGCTCTTGAACCCAATCCGGTCGATCTGTTCATCCGACAGTCCCCGTTTTGGGGAGTGCAGATGGTTGCGGTGGGCAGGCTGAAGAGGCAGCATAGCGAGCAGCAGCGAAAGCGTTTGATGAATTTCCTGTCCGCTGGCCCGTTCTGCTTGCTGCACTGTTTTTAGTTCGCCCCTCCTCTCATATCCGGCAAGGTCGGTCTGAGTCCCCGAAACCGGGGACCCAGTGCCAGCCTGCTGGTTTCCTGCCATCTCATATCCAGAGTTCGGCCGTTCCCTGTGAAAATCGTTGCACAGGGCTTCTCCTATCTCCCAATACGCATCGGATGTAGTCGTATTGTTTAGCCGCGCATAAAGCGCAAGCATACCGCCATGCTCATCACAATAATTGCACCGCCAGACATTTTTGACGAAATTCACATTCATCTTGCCGCGGCGGTCACCACAAAACGGGCAATCCACATATACACTGTTTGCCTGTCGGCGTCTGATTCGTAGATGTAGAAGTTCCACTACATCCATAATACCGAACGGAAAATCTCCTGGATATGAGTCCATCTGTTCTCCCTCCCTTCTTGGCCCCATAGATGGGGCTGCTTATCATCCGGCTTTCTGTGCGGCCATACCATCGAGCATGATCTGCGCCGCAGCACGAACGATATTGTTGGTGCTCTTGTTGCCTGGGGTGAGGTAGAATTTCAGACTCACCGGACGCTCCTTGGCAACTGTTGCCATGGTCTTTCCTTTGCTCAGACCGCTATCCACCACCACATTCTGCGCTTCTTCAAAGGTCATTACCTTCAAGATGTCTTCTACCGGAGTGCTCTCCGTATAAGAAGGCGCCACAGGCAGTTCTTCCGGTTCATCCGATTGGAATACGAAGGCGGCCGGCTGCTCAGACGCATCATCCTGTTTTGGACTGCTATCCAATGTAACCTCGCGGCTCGGTACCGGCAGCTCCATATTGGGAGCATTCTCCTCTACCTTGCCGGCAGGCAGTGTATCCATATTCTCCTTCTCTTCTGCAGCCATCTGCTGGACAGTAGGCTGTACCGGAGAAACCGGGGACTGTTCATTCTGAACCGGCTTTGCCGCAGGTTTCTGAATAGGCGCCGGACGAGCAGGCGCATTACGGCGCTCTACGGCGTTCTGAGGCGTTCTCTCCAGCTGGGCATGAACTTCCCCACCAGATTGCCGCAGCGCCGCTCCAGGGTCTTCTACGGGCCTCTGCGCCGCATTTGGCATTGGTTGCCGGATAGGAGCCGTCCCGGAAAGCGGAATACTGCTTCCAAACACCTTGCCCGTACTGTCAACAGCAACATCGGCAAACTGCAGACCGAAGCCGGCATCCGACAGCGCAGCACTCAATGCCTCATCCTGGGCAGCCTGTACATAGTCGGTATCTTCTTCTGCACTGTGTTGCGAGATGTAACTGCTGATAGGCTCTGCATCACTGCGGTCCAGATAAACTCTGGCCTCCATAATCGCAAGCTGTTCCGTGATCCGCAGAGTAGTCAGTTTCATGCGGCCCTGGGGGTGACGCAGGCGAAACCACAGCTTCTGATAGGGCAATTCCAACTGCAGCATTTCCTCATTGGTTTTTCTGGACACCTTATGGCGCAGAAATTTGAGCGGGTCAAAGCCCGGCACCTTGTTCAGTTCTGCCACTGCCGGAATTGTTTTGTACATCATAGGCATCGGATTACTTTTTTCGTTCATGTTGGAAACTCCTTTCTGACATAAAAATAGGAGACGCCAAGTGCTATTTCTGCATCTGACCTCCCTTTTTTAACTTGCGTTCTTTAATTGTTCTTCCAATACAGCTGGAATGGGGATACCGGCTTTCTTTGCGTAGGCTTTGAAATACATCTGGATAGAGTCATGGAGATTGCCCCCGCTCTTTTGTACGATTGCATCTACCCGCCGAAATCCAAAGCCGGAGATCTGGCAAAGCTCAAATGGGCTCTTTTCCAAAATCTCTACGCTGGTCGGGCCGAAATATTGATATATTTTCAATGCCGTCTTGGGAGTAATCTTAAACGGTGCCAGCAAGGTCATAATTCCTTGGAGCATACGGTTTTCTGCATAAGAAGCTTTGATGTCCTCCAATTTACTTTCCGTAATGCCCCGGATCTCCAACAGCCGCTCCGGCTGGTGTTCCAGAATATCCAGTGTGTCCACACCGAACCGCTCCACAATGTCTGCGGCAGTTTTGGGACCAATCCCTTTGATAAGCCCGGAGGCAAGGTAGCCCTCTACGCCGTTTTTTGTTCTGGGCACAATTTCACGCCACTGCTCCACCTGGAGCTGGACACCATACTTGCCCTTTGTCCATTCACCATCCAGTTCCAACTCTACCGCATCTGTCCGTGGAATCTCATACCCCACAGCTGTAAAGCGAATCAAATGGTCTTTGTATCGCCTGTTTGACCTGGCCTCGGCTGGCACGCTCTGATCTGCGGTTTTTACACTGACGATACAAAACTTATTGGCAGGATTATAAAAAATCGTCCCGTCGTAGGTACCAATACAATTCATCCTTTTTCACCTCACTAAGCGGCCTCCATAATCGAGGCTCTAACACTGAACCGTCTGGATTCGGATACTGTAACAAACTGCTCGTAAATATCCGGATGCTCCAGTTTCAACCGAAGCAGGTTATCCTTGTCGATGATGGACTTGCGAACAGGGGTATAGGTAACCGTATAGTTCACTCCCTCCTGCTCACAGACTGCAGTGCAGCTGGTACCCATTTCCGCAATCAACAGTGCCTTCAGACGCTGAATATCCTTGTCGATTTCTTTGGAGTACACCTCTGCATTTTTCTTTTCATCCAAAAGCCGCAAATACTGCATGAGTTTTGCAGTCATATCCAGGTCGAGTGCAACGGCCGGGGCATTTTTATCTGCCGGGCCAAAGTGTTTGCGTGCGCTCTCAATAATCAAGGCCCCACTTTCTGTATAGGGCGGCGGCACATGGCGCTGCACATGGTTTTCCCAGAAATACTGCTCCAAAAAGACCATCTCAGCCTCATACTCTAAATCACGCTTGACCTCCCGGATAATAACTTCCTCCTCGTTGTTACCATACAGGCAGCAAAAGAAACATCGGTCAAGATCCGTTACTGCCATATAATGACGCCCCTGAGATTCATAGTAGACTGGAACAGTCTCCTTCCCATTCATCCACCAGTTATCTCTGGCATTATAGTTTGTGGTCTTGATCTCAAGGATCGCTGTGGTGCCATCCGACAGTTCCACAAAGTAGTCCACATCAGCCAGCATCCAAGGATACTGTGGGTGCTGGAACATCTTTTTGATTTGGTAGACCCGATATCCGGTTTTCCGCTCGAATATCTTTGCTACCAGAGGCTCCAGCAAATGCCCCATTTCCATGGCAACCCAGTTGCCCTCATCATCTTCCACTGACGCTATGTTCAGTTTGTCGTAGTACAAATCCCTGGCTGTCCGGAATGGAGAAGTGCCAAAGATCGCCGATACATCGCTGCCGCCGATTCCACGGCGCCGGTAATCCAGCCAGTCTTCTTCCGAAAGATCTGCCGTTTCTACCAGCACCAGCGGTTCATGCCGCTTTCGTTCAGCACTATTGCTGCCAGACATATCAAATCCCCCTTCGTGATCTTCGGGGCAAAATAACTGCCCTCGCCATTGGTGCAACATTTCGGGGCCGGAGCGAAGATACTGCCTGTCTCTTCATCTTCCAGTCCGTGGAGTGTGCCGGCTTGACCCGCCGACCATTCTGCTTTCTTTTCTGCTTCACATTCATGTACATGACCTGCCTTTCTCAGTTTTGATTTATCCTTAAAGCCCTTTCAGGCTTACAGGCAATAAAAAAGCGAGAATGACAGACGGCATAAAGCCTGGCGTCCATAGTTGCCTATGAACCGATGTCATTCTCGCAATGGTGGGTAAATCCCGTAAAATAAAAAAAGCCAGCAATATACCGGCCTGAAAAGGCGCAGTGATACTACTGACACAAGTACAAAATTAACAGCGTGTGCAATGCAGTCATTACTCCGCAACACAAGCCCTAAAGCCTGTGTACCCTGACGGGCAACGCACAAAAATCAATTACATTGCAATTCTAACACAATATATAGTGCTTGTCAATTCAAACATTCTATATATTGATTTTTGGATTTTCTTTAAATTTTCTTTCCTCTTTGCAGAAGTTCTTTCTTCCCCGCCTATTTATAGGATGTATCGGATCATTTGGTAATACCGGATGATCCCTACGCTCTTTTAGTACCTTGACAAGTTCATAACCTCTATGGGGAGTTATACAGGAATTCTGGACAGTGTGCGATGACCACAGAAGCGCGCCCATAATCGAAGTGCTGCACAGCAGCAGCCTGAAATACACGGCAGAACCGTTCTGGCGTAGGAAATGGCCCCATTAGAGTTCTTTTGTTATTTCAATACCTCCTGACCTCAAGACCGTTTTCATTGTTTTTGTTGAAAACCTTCTTCTACAAATCGTAAGGGATCATTGTAATCGAAAAAAGGAGGACGATTATGGAGAAAAGAAAACCGAATGACCTACCGCCGGAGCAGTGCTTGGCTGTTGATACCGATACCCTTTGCAAACTGTTGTGCTGTGGAAGGCACACTGCAGTACAGATTGGGGATCTTGCCAATGCACGCATTACTATGAACACCCGTGTCCTATGGAGTGTCCAGCGTATCAAAGAATATCTTTATGATATTTCCGGCTAAATAACCATGCCAATAAGGCGCACTACACTTTTATAATCAGGAGGTACCAGTAATGGCAAAAGTGAGAAAAGACAACAAAGGACGAAATCTTCGGCCCGGAGAAACACAACGGGCAGATGGCAGCTATATGTATGTCTACAAATTAGGCACTAAAAAGAAATATCTTTACGACTCCGATCTCGCAAGTCTTCGTGTCAAAGAAAAGCAGATCAACAAAGATAAGGATGATGGCATCCGTACTCAGGAAGCCATGAAGCTTACCCTGAATGATATGTTCAAGGTCTACATGAATAACAACATCAAACTGAAGCCCTCTACCAGAGCAAATTATCTTTACCTGTGGGACTTCTATGTGAAAGAAGAGCCTTTCGCTAACATGCCTCTGCCACAAATCCACAGAAGTGATATTCTCGCGTTTTATACCAAACTGCTGAAACACGGCTTTGCTATCAACTCACTGGAGAGCATCAACACCATTGTTCACCCTACGCTTGAAATGGCCGTGGACGACGATTACATCCGCAAGAATCCCAGCAAAGGCATTTACCGCAAGCTCAAGACGGATGGCAGCGCTCCAAAGCCTAAACGGCGGATCGCACTCACTAAAACGCAACAGCAGAATTTCCTGCGTTTTATTGCCAAGTCCCCTACATACAGCCATTGGCTCCCCATCATGACTGTGCTCCTTGGAACAGGAATGCGTGTAGCAGAATGTACCGGCATTACCAAAAGCGATATTAACTTGAGTGAAAACACGATTTCGGTCAACCACAACTTAATCTACCGGGTCATTGACGGAAAAGCCGGATTTCACATTACCACTCCCAAAACTGAGAGCGGTACACGAATTATCCCTATCCTCTATCCAGAGGTGGCCGAGCAGCTTCGCCTCCAGATTGAAACCATCGACGCATTGTATCCAGACGATCAACTGGTGTTAGGAGGAGTTCACGGTTTTGTTTTCCGCAACCGAACCGGCTCATTCATGAGCGCCCACAATATCAATCGGGCGATTGAGAGAATCAGCGTAACTTACAACATGGAGGAAATGGATCAGGCTGAACTGGAAGACCGTGAACCGGATCTGCTCCCTCATTTTAGTGTTCACAACTTGCGGCACACCTTCTGTACCCGGCTCTGCGAAAGCACCAACGATGTTAAATTCATTCAGCAAGTCATGGGGCATGCCGATTTCTCTACTACAATGGACATCTACACCCATATCACACAAGAGAATATGCAGGAGAAGGCAAAAAACATTAGTGTGAACATGAAGCTGATGTAAAAAAGAAAGGCGAATCTGCATTTTATAAGCAGATCCGCCTTTCATATTGCTTCATCCGGTTTCGTAGGGTCTCGCGCAAAAGTTGTAGAAAAGTTGTAGTAACGCGATTTTTTGTAGTAAATGTCCTCTTTAGTACAGCTTTGCTCCTGCCGGAATACTGTCATCCAGCATCAAAAGATTTAAGCCTTCCCGTCCGTCATACTCGTACACTGCGGAAATCAGCATACCCTCGGAATCAATACCCATCATCTTTCTCGGCGGCAGGTTTGTGATTGCCACACAGGTCTTACCAACCAGCTCTTCCGGCTCGTAATACTCGTGAATACCGCTTAAAATGGTGCGTTTCCGGTCTGTTCCGTCATTCAGTGTGAATTTCAGGAGCTTCTTGGACTTCGGCACTGCCTCACAGGCTTCGATCTTAACCACTCTGAAATCAGACTTGCTGAATGTCTCAAAGTCTACATCATCTGCAAACAACGGCTCGATTTTCACCTTGGAAAGATTAATCTGTACGCTTGGCGCGGACACGGTTGCATCCTCTGCAGAACCATTTACCACTGCTTTTTCGGCTTTGTTTTCAGCCTTCTTTGGGTCCAGGGTCTTCATTGTGGGGAGCTTGACTGGTGGTGATTTATAGCTGTTTACAAGTGTTCATAAGCCTTTGTTCGTGCAAGATAAAAAGGTCTTATTTTTCGCAACTCTACGCAACTGTTTACAGCTATTCTCAAATTGGTGGTAAGTCAGTGGTAAGGCTGGTGGTAAACTTATTCGTTCTCGTGAGAGTGCCAACGCTTCAGGACTTCTTCCACCTGCCTAATAAGCTGCTCCTTGTTCGGCATATACAAGACGTACCGGGATGCAAAAATCTGATTCGACAAACCGCCCAGCGCATACTCGGCTGCTACGCTGTCCTTGTCGGTGCAGAGGATGATGCCGATAGGAGGATTATCTTCTGGGTCGTTGACCTCTGCGGCGTAGTAGTTCAGATACATATTGATTTGTCCGGCGGCTTCGGGCGTGAGCTTGGTGGTTTTCAACTCGATCAGCACATAGGCGTGTAAAATCTTATTGTAGAACACCATATCCACATAGTAGTGGGTGTTGTTCACTGTGACACGCTGCTGTGTGCCGACAAACATAAAGCCCCGGCCAAGTTCCAGCAAGAAATCTTCGATTTGTCGCACCAGTGCTGTTTCCAAATCGCTTTCAAGGAACGGCTTTTCTTCCGGCAGCCCCAAAAACTCGAATACATACGGGTCTTTGATGATGTCCTCCGGCTTAGTGTAGTCCACACCCTTTTCGGCCAATGCTAAAACTTGTTCCTTGTTTGCATCCCCACGGGACAAGAGCAGCCGTTCAAACAGGGAACTTTCCATCTGGCGTCTTAATTCACGGACAGACCAGCCAGAATTGACCGCTTCCTTTTCGTAGAAGCTGCGCTTCTCCTTATCGGAAATGGATAACAGCTCACAGTAGTGCGACCAACTCAATTTTCCAGACACTGTCTGGAAAATTGGATAGCTGAGATAGAACTGCCGCATATTGTAAACATTCGAGCGCGAAAAGCCCTTGCCAAGCTCCTTTGTCAACGCCCTGGAAAGCTGCGATAAGGTCTTTTCACCATATGCAGCACGGATGCTGTCATTTTGTTCACAACGAACAACGACCTCACCAATCTTCCAATAAGTTGACAGCAGTTCCTGATTGACTTGCTGTGCTACATTTTTACGGGAAGCTTCCAGCAGAGAACGAATCTCACTCACTGCCGGAACAAGAACCTGTGCTACTGGGGCTGCAGATTTATTTTCCATCAGTCATTTTCCTCCTTTCCTTCAAATGTCGTGGTTGCAGATAAGAACTCTGCAAACTTGTCGATTTCCTTTTTCTTGAGATTTTTCGTTGCCTCAGTATAGATGTTCATGGTAGTGGTAATATCGGCGTGGCCCAGTACGTCTTGAATGACCTTCATGTTGATTCCAGCCTCGCAAAGACGGGTAGCACAGGTGTGACGCAGGGAATGACAGCTAAACTTCGGAAGCAGAACAAGGTTTTTCGGCTTGATTGTACCGCTTTCGCATTTTGCCAACTGTTCCTCGTTGCAGTCGCGGATGATACGGTCAATGCCTTTATTGATGGTGCTGTGATGCTGGCACTCGCCAAAACGGTTTACAAAAATAAAATCCGTATAGCCATCAATCGTCACCTTGCAGGAAATTCCAGTTTTCTTCTGATACTCTCGCTCTTGTACAAAAGCAGCCTTGACTTCCGGAGTCATAGGCACAATTCGGTTTCCAGCTTCCGTTTTGGGTGTATTGATTCCGTACAGACAACCTTTCTCCCGGTGGCTGTAATAAATCAACGTGTGATTTACACTGATTTCACCCGTATCAAGGTTGATGTCCTCCCAACGCAAACCCGTTGCCTCACCAGCACGGAGACCACATTCCACCATCACGGTAATGATGGGAAGCCAGTGATTGTACTTCTCGCTGTTTTTCAAGAAGTTCATCAACAGCTTCTGCTGGCCTGCGGTCAGAGCCTTGCGGCGTTCACTGTCCAGATTGTGCGTCTGTTTGAGTTCTTTCAACGCATTATCGGATGGATTGATACGGAGATATTCGTCCTCCACTGCAAAATCCAGCACCTGATGCAGCACGGTATGGATGTTCTCCACCGTTGCCACTTTCAAACGCTGTGAATCCACAAGGCCGTTGTAAAACCGCCGCACATCCGACTTTTTCAGGCTTCCGACCTTCCGCTTCCCAAACTCCGGGAATACGTACATCTTGTACATATACTCGTAATTGACCAGTGTATTGGCTTTCAGCCCCTTTTTCAGTTGCAGCCACTGCTCGTGAATGTCATTGATGGTCGCGTTCCGCGCTTCTGCACGGATTCCATCACTGCGGTCACGCTGAATCTCTGCTTCTTTCTCACGAAGTTCTTCCAGACTTTTGGCGTACACATTATTTCGCTTGCCGTTTTCACTGCGCCAGCGATATTCATACGTTCCGTTGCTGCGCTGATATTCACCTTCCTTTAGAACACGCTTCTTTGAGTCTTTTCTTCTTTCTGCCATCGTTATGTCCTCCATTGTTGGCAGAAAGCAACCTACAGCTTAATCATACCATACCGCCGAGGTGCTTTCAACTGCCGACTTTATTTTTATTGTCAAATCGAAAATAATCGGTCAAGGTGTTCATCCAGCCTGCGGCGTTTCAACAGCCGTTTCGTACCATTCCAGAGAACAAAGGTACAGTCTTTGGAATCGCTCATTTCACGCAGCTTGTTGATACCAATGCCGGAATAAGCTGCGGCTTCTTCCAGCGTCAGATTGCTTTTCTCCCAGATCGGAACTTGTCGGGACTTGGTCCCTCCATCTTGCTGATGCAAGACCGTTCCGT
>OCHJ01001124.1_pt1 | contig 22788 bp, 24 predicted proteins | sample 1538381 | NCBI WGS metagenome assembly OCHJ01 (sample SAMN04571688, study PRJEB22368) | human gut metagenome | biome: human gut; material: stool | host: Homo sapiens | place: Luxembourg | collected 2012-06-29 | reverse complement strand
TTGACAGCAGTGGATTGTATGATATAGGGCAGGAAAAAGGATATGGAGCAGCACATAATATGTGGATGACAGAAAGTATGAACCGCTTTAAGAAGTGGTTGAACAAAATTTTTTATTAAAACTTTAAGTTGTTGGAGGTGGATTTATGGGAATCTCTTTTTCAAATATAGGAACAGTTGGAATGGAACAGTTAATTACTTCTGGTAGTAATGGGGAACCAAACTGGTCTTATATTCCATCGAAAGGAAAAAGTACAAAAACGCAGACTGAATTTGTAAGTGAGATTAAGAAACTGGCACAAAAGGCTGCCAATGCTACTGATAAAACAGAACAAGACTCTATTTCAAGGCAGGTATTGCAGTTAAGGGCAGAATATTTGTCAGAGGTTGCACCGGATAGAAAGCAGTTGTACCAACAGGCAAAAAGTGCAATGAAAAATCAAAATACCAATCCAAAATGTAAAGGGATTGGAGAATTAACCTTACTGGATTTTTTGGAACAGGCAGAGGGAAAAAATCAGAATCTTGCAGACAAGCAGATTGCACTGGCAGGAGGCGGAACATTAAATTTCACTATTTTAACATCAGGTGGTTATGGTGTTCAAATTCAGAGTCAGGGTGTGAATGTATTGTTAAATACCGGTGCCGGCTGGGGATATGAAATGACTCCGGCAGAACTTACAAAAAAAGATGAATTCTATTCCATTTACTGGAAGGAATATAATGCAACAAAGAATGATATGAACTCTGAATTAAGAGAATTACCGGATTATCTGGAGAAAAGACCGGTTTTTGAAGCGAAAGCCTGATGATAATAATGCAATTCAAATAAAAAAGGGGGAATTGATATATGCAGATTAGTTCCAACTATTCTATGAATGGTGTGCCATACGAAAACAGGCGCAGACAGAAAGATATTCCTCAATTTAGTACAGAACGTGCTAAACAGGAAAATAAGAATATAAATCCATATATGGAAGATACGGATTTTAACGAAAAAGCATTTGATATGATTGGTCCGAATGCTCCGCAGGATGTAAAAGATGCATGGATGGAAGCAGCGAAGGAAGTAAATGCGAATGGTATGGGAATAAAGAAAAATGGAATGTTGAGCCATATATCGCAGATGATGGTACAAAGACTGAATAAGCAGATGAAGGGTGAGGGCGATGTGGATAATATCGACATTTTGGGCAATACAACAGAATCTGCAATTCAGGCAACGAAACAGGCTCGGTATAATTTAGACCATCCACTGGAAGATGTTCCGAAAAGCATAGAGGTTCAGAGGGCTTGCATGAAAGAAAGATAATTCTATGTTGCGTTTCTGGAAAGATTGGAAAAGTTATAATTGACTGGAACAGGAACGGAAAATGACAACGATGAGACATATATAAAATTATTTAGGAGATAACATATGAGTGATAGTACCATTCACATTGGAACTCTTGCTTCAAACAATGTAACAGCAGCACAAGCACTTGTAAAGGCACGGGAGCGAAATGGTCGTGAACTTCAGAATGGGGAAAAGAGCTTACTACTATTATTATAAGCAGATGATTTATGATGTTCTGGCTTATAAAAAGGAAAATGGGACAATTCCAAGATATCAGATTCAGATGGATGTGGGAGGCAATTAAAATAAGTAGTATAGGAAGTCAGTAGTGCGTGAATAAACTGCTGACTTCTTTTTTTGATAGATACAGTCACTCCCAGGAGCGTGTGTCGGATAAAACAAATTAACAGGAAGCAGATAAAGCGATATATGTGATATTCTATTTCACAACAAAAAAAGGTCGGTTCACAACATGGCGGCTAGCTATTTAAAGAACTTTTTCGATATAATAAATATAATTGTATGTAAGTAAGGAAGTGACAAGATGCAAATAGCAATCTGTGATGATGAAAAATCTATAGGATTGATATTAGAAGAAAAAATAAAGAAATTATTACCGGATGCAGTAATAGAAAAATATTTATCTGGTGATGAATTGATTGCAAGTGGTTGTGAGCCGGATATTCTATTTTTGGATATTCAGATGCCAGGAATGGATGGAATGGAAACGGCAAGGATTCTGCGTCAGAAAAATGAAAGAATGGTATTGATATTTGTAACTGCTGTGGAGGAGTATGTTTTTCAGGCATTTGATGTTGCAGCATTTCATTATCTGGTGAAACCGTTTTCAGATGAAAAATTTGAGGAAGTTGTGAAACGTGCAGTCAGAAGCATTGAAAAATATTCTGAAAATCAATCGGATGAAAAATACATGATGGTGCAGTCCGGAGGAAGCCATATGAAAGTGTTTTTGAAGGATATTGTGTATGCTGAGGTATATAATCGAAAAGTCATTATCCATACACGGGATACGAATATTGAATATTATGGAAAATTGCAGGAACTGAGTGAAATTGCGGGAGCAGATTTTTTTCGTACACACAGAGCCTACCTCGTACATTTCAAATATGTTCAGAAATATGATGCAAATTGTGTGACGATGGAAAATGGAACTGCATTGATTGCAAAACAGAATTATTCTGAGTTTGTAAAACAATATTTGAAATATAATCAGAGGAAAGGAAAAGAAATCGGATGAGTTTGGTAGAAAAATGCTGGATGGTTACATCGAAAATTTCTGTTATCGCACTCCTTATGATTACAGGAATCTATTTTGGAAAATTTGTTTGTCCCTATATAAAAAAGAAAAAAGGGGCTGTGGCAGTCAGTATTGTTTATATTACGATTATGCTTGTTTTATATATGATTCCGCCACAGATTGATAATTTTTCCGCATATCTGATTGGAGTTATAGCAGCGTTTCTTGCAATGTATGTAGAGGACAGAAGAAATATATATCAGAAAATATTTCTTGCAATTACGTTCTTTTCGATCCGATGGTTAACGGTTGCAATGGCAGCCAGACTTGATGATCTTGTTACAAAAGCACTTGTATTTCGGAATATGAGTGCAGAAAAAGTGTGGTTGCAATACGGACTATATGTTGGAACCAGAGTTTTGGATATTGTACTTTGTATTGCTTTTATTGCGGTTGCAATAGGACTGATCAATAAAGCGTATATATACAAAAAAGATGAAATGAGTGTCAAAGAGATGGTAATGCTTATTATACCTTCGCTTGTAGGCGTCACTGGGTATGGCATTTTACAATATTATCTCATGATATACGAAAGAGATACTGGAAAGAACTTGATTGATACATATGGATTTTATGGAGCTTTAAGCTTTTTACACTATCTGATTTCCATAGTTGCTATTCTTGTTGTGATTGTAATGTTTCAAAACTGGAAAGAGATGCAGGAAGAACAGCGGGGACAAGAGCTGGTATTAAATCAGATCAGTGACATGAAAAAGCATATCGAGGAAGTCGAAAAGTTATATCGGGATATCCGCTCCATGCGCCATGATATGGGAAATCATATACAGACACTGGAACATCTGGTGGCACATAATAATATGGATGATGCTACAGAATACTTGGAACATCTGAAAAATGAATGGGACGAGGTATCTCCGGAAATAAAGACAGGAAGTCCGGTAATTGATGTCATTTTGATGGAAAAGCTGAGAGAAGCAAAAGAAAGGCAGATTCGGTTTCTGTCGGATTTTCATTATCCGCAGAATACGAAGTTAAATGCATTTGATTTGAGTGTGATCATGAATAATGCCTTGAATAACTGCATGGAAAATGTAAGTGGAGATGATCCGTATATCAGCATTTCTTCTTTTAGGAAAAACAGTATCTTTATGATAACCATAAAAAACAGTTTTGGGGGTCAGCTTAATTTTGGTGACAGCGATTTGCCAGAAACAACCAAATCTGGGAGGGAACATGGAATGGGTCTGAATAACATTCGCCGGGTTGCCAGAATGTATATGGGAGATATATCTTTGGAGCAGGGAAATGAGGAAGTAATCCTTAGCATTATGATGCAGGTAGAATAAAGAAATAAATTGGCACTATGTATTTTGTAAATTACAGAAATTACAGAAATATGTAGTGATTTCTTGATGCTTCACAACGAAAAAAGGGCGGTTCACAACATCACGGTTTATTGTGAAGAAAGATATGCCGAAAGAAAAAATAAAGAGAAATCATGTTATACAGATTTTCAGGAAACGGATTTCAGAGTATTAGCTCAAGGAGGACAACGAAATGATGAAAATTAATGGATTTAACGGAACGAATACGCAGACAGGAGCAATGGGAATGGCACAGGCGAATGATTCTGTGAGTAAAAATATTCAGAATCAGATTGCAAATGCACAGCAGAAATTGCAGGACTTATCATCAAATGAAGAACTGTCATTAGAGGATAAGATGAAGAAACGTCAGGAGATACAACAGGAAATTACAAATCTCAATCAACAGTTAAGACAGCACCAGATTGAACAGAGAAAGGAACAGCAGAGTAAAAAAACATCTATGGATGATATGGTGGCTGGTACAAAAAATACATCTGCAAAGAAAGAAACAGGTTTGTCACAGGCAGGTATGCGGGCAATGATTTCCGCAGATTCATCTATGAAGCAAGCAAAAGTGCAGGGTAGTATGGCAACACAGATGGAAGGAAGAGTCGGTGTGATTGCGTCTGAAATCAAGCAGGATGCCGGAAAAGGCAATACCGAAAAGAAAGAAGAAGAACTGGCAGATTTGCAGGCAAAAGCGCAGTCTGCAACAGCATCACAGATGTCTTCACTTTCAGATGCAAATAAATCTATGGAAGAAGCAGCAAAGGCAGACAACCATACAGATGCATCAGATAATGCAGATGTTAAAACAGAAACAGCAGAAACAATAAAAAATCCAGCATCAGAAAGTGGACAGTCGGTAGTATATACACCGATAGATATACGTTTATAGTTCAGAAAGGAGGCTGGTGTTATGTCAGAAATCAAAAGTTTTAGTGATTATACAAAAACTTACCTTGATGAAAACAAGTGCAGATTCTCTGAAAAAATCAGCAGATGCTTTGAATGACTCTTCTCTTTGGGAAAAAAAGAAAATAAAAAAGAAAGATGAAAAAACGGGGGAAGAGATTGAGGTAGAGGATTATGACTGGGATAAAATCACCAAGGCAGTAAAATCTTTTGTTGAAGATTATAATGATGTAGTTAAGGAAGCCGGAGAATCTAATACAAAGGATGTATTGCGAAATGCTACATGGATGACTGGAATGACAGACAAAAACAGTAATATGCTTGCCAAAATAGGTATTACCATAGGAAAAGGAAACAAGTTGGAATTAGATGAGGATGCTTTAAAGCAGGCAGATATCAGTTCGCTGAAAACGGTCTTTACAGGATATAATTCTTTTGTAAGCAAAATATCGCAGAAAGCAACTGGTATATCAAATGCTGCAAACCGGGCGAGTGCAACCTATACAAATAATGGTACGTACTCTAAGACGGATTCTTCTTTGACATCGAGCAAGATAGATAAAGAAGTATAGAAATATTACACAAGTGGTTCGATATATAAAATAGTTATCATTAATTACTGAACATAAAACGAAATGGGAGAGATGTATTATGAATATTGATTACGGTCAGTTTTACAGAGGAACAACGAATATTCCTTCATATGGGAACGGTACATATAAGAAAGATACCCTTGTAAAGTATGAATTTAACACTACGGATGAACATGGCAATAAGGTTATGGACAAGATGTCAAGGGAAGAAACTCTGCAGGCGATGAAGGATATTGGTTCGCAGTATGGAGATGCGGTTATTGTTGAGTTTTCGGGAGACGGAATGGCTGCACTTGTGGAAAACAAGAAAGGTATAGTGGATGCCAATGTAACGAAAGAGCAGCGGGAAGCAATGGATGCGAGAAATGCAGTGTTTCAAAAAGAAATCACGCAGGTTGATAAGTCATTAGAACTTCCAGCATATTCCGGGATGTACGGTGCAGACAAGGCGGTTGTATCTGCGGTGGAGAACTGTAGCAAAGAGGAGCAGGGATTTGTGTATGATATCATCCGTCAGAATTTCCTTGTCGGAAACACTGGTTTTATGACAGAGGAAGAACGGCAGGCAAATATTTCACTTGGTATGAAAAAAGCGGAATATGCGGCAGAGAATTTTATCCCGGAAGATAGCAGAAAATCATTTTTGGAAGCGATGGAGTCTATCGCAAAGCTTGCGAGCGCAGGAAAAGCCGACAATAACGGAAATATGGACTATGGAGTACGGAAAGGTAGATATCTTGGACATGGCAGTAATCTTATAAAGACTACAAATGCGCTTGATATGATGAGGACGATGGACGGCAGTGCATACACGGAATATCAGAAGATTAGTAAAGAAAGCAGCAATGAGGACGGACAGCTTAATGCATTAAAATACCTTACAAATTGGTATGGAAATGCAGCAAAGAATAATCCATCAATGGTCGACGATTACGAAAAGCAGTCGGAGGAATATGTGGAGAAAAATGTAAAAGACCAGAAGCTGGATGCAACTTTTTCAGATATAAAGACAGAGAATAAAGCAACTTTTCTGAAAAGTCTGAAGGCATTTCAGAATAATAATCCTAATTTTCTCTCATCTATCATAAACCGGGAGCTGGCATCTAAATTTTGGGGTATTTGAGAACCGTAATTTGAAGATATTATATACAGATTGAGGTAAGAGGATGAATGTAAACACAGTAAGGCATAAAAGGATTCGGTAAAAGGGAAATATCAAATTGGTGCATTGGTTGGCATCACCAGAGAGTAGAGTGACAGAAGGTCAGTAGATATAAAGGTATAGATTTATTTATGAACTGGGAGGTGGATTTATGGGAATCGTTTTTTCAAATATAGGAACAGTTAATTACTTCTGGTAGTAATGGAGAACCAAACTGGTCTTATATTCCATCGAAAGGAAAAAGTACAAGAACGCAGACTGAATTTGTGAGTGAGATTAAGAAACTGGCACAAAAGGCTGCCAATGCTACTGATAAAACGGAACAAGGCTCTATTTCAAGGCCGGTACTGCAGTTAAGGGCGGAATATTTGTGCAGACATTAAGCGATTACTTTTCATTGACTTTCATTTATACCAATGATAAAATTTTAAAATTAGCTCAGGGAGAGATTGTTCAGTAAGACTTATACAGAAATAATTCAAGCAAAGTTCAGGAGAATGTAAAAATGACAAAGGACGAGTATTTAATAACAGACCCACCCCTAAAAGCGTTGACTGTTTTTGCAATGCCTATGATTTTAGGCAGCTTTTTTCAACAAGTTTACAATATGGCTGATTCAATCATCGTCGGTCAATTTGTAGGCTCATCTGCGCTTGCAGCCGTCGGTGCCTGTGCCGCACTTACGAATGTTTTTATTTGCATAGCACTCGGTGCAGGTGTAGGTGCAGGTGTACTTGTAAGCCGTTATTTTGGTGCTCAAGATTACGGGAAGATGAAAACAATCGTTTTTACTTCTTTAATAAGTTTTTTGCTTTTTAGCGTATTTCTCGGTGTTTTTGGATTTTGCACTTCTCATTGGATGATGAGCATACTGCAAACGCCTGCGGATATAATGAAAGATGCGGTGCTGTACTTACGTATCTATTTTGTTGGCTTTCCATTTTTATTTATGTATAATATTCTGTCAACCATGTTCACTTCAATCGGTGAATCAAAAATCCCGTTATGGCTTTTAATATTTTCGTCTGTTTTGAATATCATTATGGACCTTTGGATGGTGAGAGGTCTTAAACTCGGAGTATTCGGTGCAGCTCTTGCCACTCTTATTGCACAAGGTATTTCAGCCGTACTTTCGCTTTTGATTTTTCTTTACCGTATGCGAAAATATGCAGGTTTGTTTCATTGGTTTGACAAGAAAGAACTGCGTACAATGCTTAAAATCGCTGTTCCGTCTATCCTTCAACAATCAACCGTATCAATCGGTATGATGATTGTGCAAGCGGTTGTAAATCCGTTTGGCACGCAGGCACTCGCAGGATATGCGGCAACGATGAGAGTTGAAAATGTTTTTTCACTGATATTTGTATCCATCGGAAATGCCGTGTCGCCATTTGTTTCGCAAAATCTCGGTGCCGGAAAAATCAGCCGCATTAAGAAAGGTTACCGTGCCGCATTACTGTTGGATGCATGCTTTGCCGTTCTTGCCTTTATAGTTATTGAAACAATGCACACACAAATTTCTTCACTTTTCTTAGGAAAAGACGGAACGGAATTAGCGTATCAAGTGTCCGGTGATTATATGAAATGGATTGGCTACTTTTTCATAATTATGGGCATTAAAATGGCAACAGACGGTGTTCTTCGTGGAATCGGAAATATGCGACCGTTTTTAATTGCAAATATGGTTAACCTTGCAATTCGTTTGTCCGTAGCATTGATTTTTGCGCCTCGTTTCGATATTGCCTTTGTTTGGCTTGCTGTACCGGCAGGCTGGCTTGCAAACTTTGTCATTTCTTATGTGGCACTAAGAAAATCCTGGTCTAAGGATACTTTGGCTTAAAAATTAACAGACTCATTCAACTAAAACCCTGTTTTATTATACTCATACAAGCAGATTTACATCTGCCTGTGTGAGTTTTTTTATGCCTTAATACATTGATATCCATTGGAATATACTTTATGGATCTCCCTTGCACTAACATTACTGGAGTGTATTTGGGGAATGTTAAGATAATTGTTGCTTTGAGAGCAATTCTAATTAACAAATTCCAGTTTTGATTTGACTTAATTCATAACATTTATTAACTGTTATATCTTATCCTCGTGAAGTCCGCAACCCCTTGAAAATGCTAAATTTGTAGCGAGTGAGTTTGCCCTTACGCTTTCCCTTGTGTTATATCCTTTTCCCTCATGTTACGAATGCTCACAAGGGCAAAATTAAGGGAAAGAAAATCCAGTAACAAATTATAACATGAAATGAAAATGGCAGGAAGAACGGATTGAAATGCTTTCAAAACTTTTAGAAAATTAAGGAAAGGACAGATAAGATATGAGATTGATTTATGCAAGATATAATCCGCAATGTAATAGCATAGATGTAACCACGTTTGAAAATGTAGTGCTTAGAATTGATTGCAATAAGGCAGAGGAAGGATTGAGAACTACTCCCGGCTCCCAGTGTTCGTTGAATGCTTTGGCTATTGATAATCCATTAGAATATGCAAGATTATACTTGGATGGAGAAATGCAAGTATGGGTTGATGCAGAGGATCGTTTAGATACGTGGTGATTTTGCTAATATAATATCATGATAGAGGTCTAGTACTAAAAATTCCAGAAAAATATATAGAACGTACGGTTATTCCATAATAAGAGGCAGGAATCTTAAGTTTCTAGATGTTTGAATTTTGCCTTAAGGTAAATAGAGAGGACACATTGATTTTTCAGTGTATCCCCTCTATTTAAAATTATTTTTAAATAGTTCTTGCACAAAAACAAATAGCATGCTAAAATCTATTTAAAGAAAGTTTTAAATAGGTAAAAGATATGGGAGAAACTAACATTTTTAAAGTATTGGCAGATAGCCAGCGAAGAGACATTCTTATTATGTTGAGAAATGAACGATTAAATGCCGGAGAGATTGCTGAAAAATTACAGATTACACCGGCTGCTCTTTCTTATCATTTAAAATTACTTAAAAACGCAGACTTGATATCTGAATATAAAGAGAAAAACTTTGTTTATTATGAAATCAACACTACGGTTTTCGATGAATTAATTATATGGGTTAACCAGTTTGGAGGAAAAAAAGTATGAAAAAAATAATGTGGATAGTAGCAATGATACCAGTTGTAGTTACAAGTGTTGTACTACAGTTTATGCCTGATATTATACCTATGCATCATGACTTGGAGGGAAACACTGACAGATGGGGAAGTAAAACAGAAAGCTTTATTTTTCCGGTAATTATTTTGTTTATTACACTGTTTTGGCACTTGCTAATCTATGTGTTTGAGAAAAAATCAAAAAATGCAAATACAGAAAAGGAACAGATGGAAGCAAAATCTTCTGCAAAGGTATTATGTGTTGTAGGAATTTCGCAAGCAATCATGTTCGGGATTATGCATTATTTTATTCTTTATTCTTCTTGGATACAGGCAAATGCAGGTGGTGAACATGCGGTTATTGACATTGCAAAAGTTTCATGTATTTTGTGTGGTATTATATTTATTGTATTAGGAAATTTTATGACAAAGGCAAAACGAAATGCAGTAGTGGGAGTTCGAACCGTTTGGAGTATGCACAATGATAATACATGGAGAAAGAGTAACCGCTTTGGTGCAATATGTATTATTATTACGGGGTTATTGACTATCATTACAACCGTATTTACAAGTGGGATGACTGGCACAATCTTTATGTTGATTTATTTATTATTAGCAACAATTGTAACTGTGGTATACTCAAAAAAGATATATGATAAGGAAATAAAAAAATAATTTGTATCTTTATGCGAGAGGGTGAAATTCCAGTCTTTTACGGAGAGATAACAAACGAAGGGAGGCAATTGCCTCCCTTCGTTTGTTATCTACTCCTTCCATGGTTTGGTGGAGAATATGGTCTTGTTAACTCTCGCTCCCTAATGTCCTGTTTCTTAGATTTAAGCCTATCGTGTAGAGACTGCGGCTTTTCTCCATACCGTTGTTTCCAATTCTTAAGGCTGTCCTGATAATCCCCATAAGCTGTCTCTGCCTTATGAAATGCCTTGTAGAAGGCTTCCACATTCGGATACCCGTATTCCTTTACGATATGAGATAAGCGGACTTTCATTCTTGCAATCCGTTCCTCCAATCCGGCTATCTCCGTTGAAAGCTCGGAACGCCTTTTTGCTTTGAAGATACCTTTGCTGTCGGACAGTTCAATTTCAAGGTCACTTCGCTGTTTCTCGAGTGCAAAAATTGCTTTATTCTGTTCCTGCAGCTTTTGATAAATCTCGCATAAGTGCTTGTAAGAAACTGCTTCCGTTGATGGCTGCGGTCTTGGCGGTATGGCAGGCTTTGGTGTATCTGCCTGCTTTCTGCTTTCTTCTGGTACAGCTTTCTGCTCTTTGAAATCTGTGTTCTCCGGTCTTGCTTCAAGCTCTTTGGAAATTACTTTATCTGCAAGCTCCAGAGTTTTGAGAAATACTTTGGAGATTAACAGTTCTAATACTGCAATGGCAGTACCGATAATGGAAGATAACAGATTCGGTCTGTTTCCGTAAAGCCATACGGATTCCACAATCTTGTCCGTTATCCGTTCCTTTTTTATCTGCATGATTTCTGACTTGGAAACACCCGTTACAATCGCTCTGTCAACCGTCTGATTCCACAAGGTGCGTTTACTGTTGTTTGCCTCAATCTCGGCGGCTTTCGGATTGTTCTTACCAATCTTTTTGGTGGCAAGATACATACCGCCACGCTCAAAAACTTCTAACCGCTGGCTTTTATCCCGCACATACTGATTGATAAGATTGGTATAATCCTGCTTGACGGTATCAAGGAAATTTTCAGCCTTGAAGTGTTTATCCTTAATGGAGAAAATCTGTCTTTCGTATACCTCACCTTTGTGAATCACCTTACACCTTTTACGGATATTTCCTTCTTCATCAAGTATCTCTTTCTTGGTGCGTACATGATTTCCCTTTTCGTCATAGAACATATTGCGGGTGGCAACCTTTTCTATGGGCTGTTCCAAGAGTGTACGCTCCGAAAAAATGAGATGGATGTGATAGTTGGTTTTCCGCTTATTGTGATGCAGGGCTGCGATACAGTCCGTTCCGTAAGTCTGTCTGAAATGGTCTGTAAATATCTGCAACAGTCTGTCTGGAGGATACTCCGTAAAAGATTCCGGCAGGGCTATGATCAATTCCCTTGCTTCAATACATTTCCCCTCCGTACCGCTTTTTTTAAATTCTGCCTGATTATATTTCGCAAGGTCAGTCCAAAAATTACGGTCTGTGGTTTCATATACCGCATACAGATTTTCCTGCTTCTTTGGGCTTGAAATATAATAAATTCTTCCCCGGACATTGTGGAGCTTCGTCATCTGAATAAATGAATTTCTTGGCATGTGCTTCCTCCTTTCCGTATCTGCCAAGTACGAAGCTGCAAGAAATGAGGATGGGAAACTTTCTAATGTGAAAGTGAGTAGGCTACATAGGTAGCCTGTCTACGAACATATCCGCCTGTCGGCGAAAAGCTCCCAGCAGGGCGAAATACACAGAGTACAAATCGTAAGATTTGTGCGAGGGGTGTATTTCGCTCTCAAACGCCGAGGGCTTGTATAAAAAAGTTTCTTCCCCACTTCTTAAATTTCCGGTTGTATCTTAGAGGAAGCACATGGTATAATCTATTTGCGTGTAGGTATATCATGGCTTCGGTCAGATACATACCTTAGGGATGGTCTTAGGACTGTCCCTATTTAATTTGTCACATTTCTTGTGACAGCTCTGACATTTCCTTTGTCCCTTAAGTCCCTGCCTTCATTGGCGGTCATGAACTTTTCAAGCATATCCGTTTTGATAAGGACTTTCCGTCCTACCTTCAATACCGGAAGCTTTTTCCATTCTACCAGTTTCCGCAGGGTATTTCTGCCGATACCCGTATAGTCGGCAGCTTCCTCAATGGACAGTGCAATCTTCACTTCTGTCATTAAAACACCTCCTCTTGAATTGCATAATGCAATTTTGTAACTATGCCTACTATATAACTTTTATATCTTCTTGTCAAGCGTTACGAAATTTTAAAAGTAATTATTAACTTGCATATTGCAATGCTACTTTTACTGTGTTATACTTTAGCCATACCGAAAAAGGAGGCGTATCAGAATGAAAGATAAAGAATTACGCAAGTTAATCGGTAGCAGGGCAAAACAACGCAGACTGGAATTAGGTGTCAACCAGCCTTATATAGCAGAAAAGATGGGAGTTACCGCTTCCACCATACAGCGGTATGAGGCAGGAACGATTGACAACACCAAGAAGCTTGTTCTGGATGGTCTGTCGGAAGCACTTCATGTATCAGTGGAGTGGCTGAAGGGCGAGACGGAAGAAATGACAAGTGATGTTACGGATAAAAGGGAATTACAGATTCGTGATACCATGACTTCCATTCTCTCCAAACTGCCTTATGATATGAAGGCAGACGAAGCGGATTTTTCCAAAGATTTACTGCTGCTGATGTTGAAGGAATACGAATTATTCGTTGATTCCTTTCAATATGCCTGTAAGAATTTTAAAGGGAATACGGAAGATGCCACAATTGCAAAAGTAATGGGGTTTGAATCCAATCAGGAATATAATGAGATTATGTTCCTTAGGGAAATCACCCATACGGTAAACGCACTGAACGACATGGGCGACATTGTAAGGCTCTATTCCAAGAATCCCGAAACGGCAGCCGTAAGGCTTGCAAATCTTCTTTCAGAGAAAGACTCCGAACCGGTATAGATTAGACAACCGGAGTTATGATATACTTACACGCAGAAAGCATTTCATCAGTTCCGATTGTCGATATCGAAAGGAGTAACGATTATGGCAAAAGGTTCTGTAAGAAAGAAAGGCAAGAAATGGTACTACCGCTTCTATGTGGAAGATGCAAGCGGTAATCTGGTGCAGAAGGAATTTGCAGGTACGGAAAACAAAAGCGAGACGGAAAAGCTGTTGAGGCAGGCAATGGAGGATTATGAAGCCAAGCGGTTTGTTGCAAAGGCTGAAAACATCACACTCGGAGAGTTGCTTGACCTGTGGGCTGAGGAAGAATTAAAGACAGGCACATTGAGTAATGGAACGGTTGGCAATTATCTTCAGACAATTGGGAGAATCAAACAACACCCTATCAGCAAAAGGAAACTGAAAACGGTGACTTCGGTACACCTGCAGGAGTTTATGGATTTGCTCTCATTTGGAGGCACTGTGGGAGATTTTATATCAAAAGGATATTCCATTGATTATGTAAGGTCATTTTCAGCAGTATTGCAACAGTCATTCCGGTTTGCGGTATTTCCGAAACAGTTTATTACCTTCAATCCAATGCAGTATGTGGTGATGAGGCATAAAAAGGAAGAAACAGATTTGTTTGCGGATGAAACAGCCGCAGACAGAGACAAGGTTAAACCGCTTTCCTTTGAAATGTACCGGAAACTGATTGAACAGCTTGGAAAACGAAGTGGGGATGCGATTCTTCCGGTTCAGATAGCATACTTTACAGGTCTCAGACTTGGAGAGGTAGCAGGTCTGACATGGCAGGATATCAACCTTGAAGAACAGTATCTCACTGTACGCAGGAGCATCCGCTACAATGGTGCTACCCATAAGCACGAAATCGGTCCGACAAAGTGGAAAAAGATCAGGGTTGTTGACTTTGGCGATACCCTCGCAGATATTTTGAGGAATGCAAAAAAGGAACAGCACAAAAACCGTTTTCAGTATGGGGAACTCTACCAGCGGAATTTTTACAGAGAAGTAATGGAAAAGAATCGGGTGCATTACGAGTATTATCATTTGGGAATGACAGAGAATGTGCCGGAAGATTACACCGAAATCTTCTTTGTATGCTTAAGGGAGGATGGTTGTCTGGAACTTCCGGCAACCATAGAAACAGCCTGCCGGACAGCAGGAAGAAAAGTACCGGAGCTTGAAGGTTTCCATTTCCACACACTGAGGCATACCTACACGACAAACCTCTTATCCAACGGGGCTCAGCCTAAGGATGTGCAGGAACTGTTAGGACACTCAGACGTGAGTACCACCATGAATGTCTATGCCCATGCTACAAGGGAAGCAAAGCGGACTTCCGCAAGACTTCTTGATAAAGTGGCAGGCAACGATTAAACAACTGAATAATGAATTTTCCCTTGTAATTATCCCATAAGGGCAAAAACAAGGGAAAAGGATACATATATAGAATTTTCAATGGCGGGAAGCCTTGAAAATAGGGGAAAGTTAAGAGAGTTAATAGATAAATTCCAGTTTGCAGACATGTTTGGCGTATCTCGCCAAGCGGTTTCAAAATGGGAATCAGATAATGAATATCCGGAAACAGATAAGCTGATTGTCTTACTTTATTATCAAACATTATATTGGTGGAGTAAGAGAACCGGCAAAAGAATTTGAAACAGTAAGGGATAAAAATACGGAAACTCAAGAGGTTCTTACGTTGCAACAATCCGGTATAAATAATATAATATACATATTATTGTTGAATATGGAGTATTTATGATGAAGAATAATTCCATAATTGAAACAGCAATAGCTGTCAGAGTTGACAGAACATTAGGAAAATGCCATTCAAAACACAAGTACATACATTATCTAATATATTATGGTTATATTGAAGGCGTTATGGCACTAGATGGAGAAGAACCATATGCCTATATATTAGGTGTAAATGGGCTGGTAGATAAATTTACAGGAAAAATTATTGACATTGTTTGGAGAAAAGATGATAAAGAAGATAAGTGAGTAGTTGTGTCTAATGGAACAGTATTTTCAAAAGAAGAGATTAGGAAGCAGATTCATTTTCAGAAACAATATTTCAATGGTGAAATTATAATGTGGAGATAAGGAGACATAATAGATGCGTTTATATAATTATATGTTATTTGAGAACTGTGTAGCTCGAATATTTGAAATGGCAGGATATAGTGTTCAACAAAATGTGATGACTAATAGCAAAAGTACAGAAAATGATTTTATCGCAGTGAAAAATGCTAATAAATATTGCATAGAAGTTAAATATTCTTTTATAAGTGATCGAGCGGTAGATAAAATTACGCAAATTGCGTTGGATAATGAAATGATTCCGGTTATAGTTGTTGCTGAATCTGTTAAGAAAGGAATAAGAGATTATTTTTATAATAAATATCCAGGATTAATTATAATTGATATAACAAATCTGTTATTTGCAGTTCAGTCATATGATGATTTAAGGAATGAGCTAATTGCGTGTTTGAATTATTCGACAGAAAATATACAACCTGTTAAGGGATTTATAGAAATTGATTCTTTACAGCATAATTCTAGTATAGAGGCATTGGCTGAAACAATTAAATTATGTGAAAAAGGCAAAGCAATGTCGAGAAAATATGAAATAATATGCCGTAAGATTTTGGAAAATTTATTTTCAGAAGATTTAACTTTGTGGAAAGAACAGAGAAAGTCTAATAAGGAACTATACAGATTTGATCTTTTGTGTAGAATAAAAGATGGAAATAAAAAGACTTTTTGGTCAATTATTGAGAAATATTTTAACTCAAAATATGTTGTGTTTGAGTTTAAAAATTATAGTGAGCCAGTAACTCAAAAAGAGATATACACGACAGAGAGGTATTTGTATGCTAAGGCACTAAGAAGCGTAGGAATAGTTGTATCTCAAAGTGGGTACGATGAAAATGCAACATGGGCAGCAAAAGGCTGTTTAAGAGAAAATGGAAAACTGCTTGTCTTGTTAACTACAGAAGATTTAATAGAGATGAGCAATATAAAAGAAAATCAAGAAGATCCAGCGGAGTTTCTGTTGGAAAAATTAGATAATATATTAATGGAACTTGAAAAGTAGTGGTGTGTAAATATAAATCTGACATTGACAAAAAATGTATATGCATCTATTCTGTTAAAAAGCGATTAAAAGAGATAGTAAATATTTTGGATATCACAGAGAGGAGTTGGTTGGTGTAAAACTCTATTGAAGAAATATTGAACCAGTCTTGGAGCTGTGTACCGATTGGGATATTCATTAGGCTGCACTGGGAGCGCCCATTATAGCGCCGAAGTATCGAAACAAAATTCCGTACTTGCTAAGGTCTGTATTGTGAAATATAGATGAATTAAGGTGGTAACACGAAGCTGTCAGCTATCGTCCTTAAAGTAATTTTAGGGAGGGTAGCTTTTTTTATACATAAAAATAATAAAGTCGGAGGGATTAGCAATGAATTATGTTGTTGACAGTTATGAAAATTATAAAGAAGAAAATCGTTTGACGACAAATAACGCAAGAAAAATTGAATTTATAACAACTACAAGGGCCCTTGGTGAAATTATAAAAACAAAGAGTAAAATATTAGACTGTGCGGCAGGAACAGGAATTTATTCCTTTTGGCTCGCAGATAATGGGCATAACGTGACGGCTACAGACATTACGCCAAGACACATAGAAATTATTAATAAAAGAAGAATTTCTTCGATTATGTTGGGACATGATTGAGTATAGTTCAAAAGAAGAAAATGCTCTTAATTCATTGATACATCGATACATGACATGGCAAAAACTTTTACAATATGAAAATAAGAGTGTATTGTCATTTCAAAGGCAAAAAGGATTATTGGGAGAGTTGATCTATTTGTCAAAAATGATAGATGATATTGGAACTGAGGCGGCTGTAGATTCATGGGCTGGACCAGATGGTAGTGATCAGGATTATTTGTTTCAATCAGAATGGGCAGAAATAAAATGTGTTTCTTTGGCTTCAGAGACCGTACATATATCTTCTTTACAACAACTGCAGCAGGAGATGGAAGGAAATCTAGTTGTATATATCCTAGAAAGTACAACTGCTGGAGATGATAGAATATCTCTGGTAGATGTAGTAAGTGAAATTAAAACAAAACTGGAAAATAACGCGAGATATTTAGACCGATTTGATTTAAAGTTATATAAGTATGGTTATAGAAAAAATCATGAAAATGAATATCGGGAAAATCAATTTAGATTTATAGAAGAAAGAGAATACATTGTCAATGATTCATTCCCTAAATTAGTTGGAAATAATGTTCCTTCAGAAATTGTATCATGCAAATATGAATTATCTTTAGCGGCAATAGAAAAATACAGGAGGTAGTCTATGGATTCACAAGAGTTTAAAAAAGATTTTTTAGAAAGCACGAAAGTAGCGGCTTCGGTTACCGGAGAAGGCTCTTGTGCGTCATTTGTAGAAAATATGGCACAGTATCTAATAGATACGGAAGTCATACCAGAATTTTATCCTTCGTTCTATAAAGGTCAAAAAGGAAGTCATAAGTATCGTGTGGATGGTTATGTGTTAGATGAGTTTGATTACACAATGAATCTTATTGTTGCGGATTATGTTGGAATTGAAGAAGACAGAACATTAACAAATACTAGCGCCAAAACAATGTTCAAACAGCTTCGATATTTTATTGATATTGCCACAAATACAGATCTTTATAAAGAGATAGAAATTAGCACGCCATGTTCAGATTTAGTTGATATGCTCCGCTCAACACGGGATAAAGTCAGAAAATATAGATTATTTATTTTTACTGATGCAGACATGAGTTCTGCAATTAAAACAATTGATATAGAAGACTGTAACGGAATACCTGTTGAAGGGCAAATTTGGGATATAGAGCGTCTGTTTAGAGTATGTTGTTCTGAACAAGGAAGACAAGTTATAGAAATTGATTTTACTGAATACTGCGAAAGTGGAATACCATGTTTGGAAGCTAGTTCGGCTGTGACTGCTCAGTATAGTAGCTATTTAGGTGTAATCCCGGGAAAGGTATTGGCAGATATTTATGATAAATATGGCAGTAAATTACTAGAAGGAAATGTCCGGCCGTTTTCGGGATGAGTTTAAGAAGGCGAATATGGTCGAAAATGATAGAGATATTGTTGGAGAATAATATGGAGAAGTGGTATAATTTTAGTAGTTGAATCGGTCTTATTTTTGGTTTGGATTGGAGGAAAAAATGCAAGGTACAAGATTTAAAGAAAAAGTGACTATATTTATAAGTTCTAATTGTGGTGGAAAATATACAGTAGTTAGAGAATCGTTGAGATTATTGCTTTTGGAAACTGGTATGTGTGAAGTATATATGTTTGAGGAAGATGGTGCGAAAACGAGCGATGTAGTAACTTCGTATATGAGAAGACTTGAAAGGTCTGACATTATTGTATTTCTCATTGATAACAAAGACGGAATTGGCGAAGGTACAATGAAAGAGGTAAAGCGAGGAAGGGAATTAAAAAAGAAAAGTATCTTTCTGTTTTGTGATGAGAATGAAAAGGAAGCGACAGAACTACAGAAAGAAATAATAGGCATGCCAAATGGGGAGAAATTTAAAGTGATTTCTCAGTTTGCAAAGTTTCCTGAAATTGCATATGAAAGTGTTATAAATGACATTATTGATACGTATTTGAGTTATTGTAATGCAAAGGTTGAGAGTATTGATTCTGAAACGGATGATGATAGCACGGTTGAGAATGCAATGAGTGATATTCGGACTATATTAAATAAAGGTGCTTATAAAGGCTGTAATTATACAAAATGGGTTCTTAATTGTGAAGTCTCAATTGGACAGGAATCTCCTAAGAAGATAGACACCTTTGATAGATTATGTAGTGATTTGTTTGGGGTTATATTAGGAAACAAAACCATAGAAGACATTGATTTTGAAGGAGTTAAACGATATGTTAAGGATATGCATGAGCCAGGTAATTTACAAAAAGCCATAATGCTTAGAATGGATGCAATGGAGGCATATTGGAAGGGTGAAATAAAAGAAACAATTGCAACTTTGGTTAAGGCATTAGAGTTATCTTTGGCGACAAAAAAGATACCACGTTGGTTTGTAAATGATATTGCGATTGATCTAAGAAATATGACAGTTGTAAGTAATCAAACAGATAATATTGTTGAGTCTTTGCCAAAGGGACAAGACGTAATTAATGAAAGTGATGAACCGGTTTTCTTTCCAGTTGTAGACCGGTTTTCGAGTAATTTTTATGAAAATGTTGCAAAGGGTTTACTGGAGAATGCAATTGAATCACCATTTACAGTAAGATTTGGCGGAGTTGATTATATATTGGATCAACTTGTGGATATTTATGTTGCGGCTTTGCTATATGGTTCGATAATTCATACGGTTATGATTAGAGAGAAAATCGCTTCATATTTACAAGGTCTTTGTTTACAGTATAGGGAACATAAATTATTATCCACAACAATCAAATTGTTACTTTTGGTTGGGGAAGAAAAGAAATTATCGAAATTTATAGAATCATATGGTATATGTACAGATAATGTAACTTCGGAGGATGTTAGCGACTGGCTGGTTGTTGTATCAAATATGAAAATTAAATATAGAAGGATTCATTCCTCGTGTTTATTGCTCGGATTTTTTGGAGCATATTTTAATGATAGGCAGTATGAAAAATTATGTACGGATTTAAAGTCGGAATTTATTACATGGACAGAGGAACAATATGCTGGAGATTTGATTTCTAAAGCATATTTATCAGCGATGGAAAAGAATCAGTATAGGATACCTACAAAAGAATTTTTTGAATTATCTTATCTTATTTTTGAGAAAGGCTTAAAAAGATGGTATGACGATGTATTTGGGGTTCTGAGTAGGATTCGTTTTGAAAAGATAAATGATTCGGATATAGAGCAATATGTTTCCTGGTTGTTGAAATGCGTTAATGATGAAGAAATAGCTAAAATATGTTACAGACTTCCTTCGGCGATTCAAAATGTAAGATTGCAGAGAGATGATGTTGACATATTGGACGAAGCTGTTAAGAACACATTTCAAAATTTTTATAAAAATGAGTATAGTTTAAACGTTTTTGAACATGATTTAGAAGATACAAACGCTCATATTGATAGATTAATAAAGAGCATAGAAGAACAAAATGAAACACAAGGCAAGGGTGGGTGTTATAGTGGATATGCTTCGAATCCATATAGAACAATAGAAAACATTCTTGTTTTAGGAAAAGTCAAGGTGCCTGTAAAAGAAATAAGTAAAGTGTTAAATGCTACATTAGGAACACTTAGAGCAGAGAGGCAGACTTTGGAAAGCAAAGTGGATGCATGGAAGTTGATAACAATTATTTTCATGAAGTATCCTACAGCAAAGTGTGTTAGAGAAGCTACCATAGTGATAAATAAAAATGTAGATGTATTTTTACAAGGTAAAGACATTTTTTTTACGAGAGGATACAATGAAAGTAGCTTGCAAGTGGCTTTTCGGTTTTGGCAAATCTTTACTAATCAAATTGATGAATTAAGAGTAGTAGAGACCTTTGCTAGTATTGCAAGGAACGACACTTCGGAAATACTTATAGTACTTAATATGTTATATGCTTTATTAAATGAAGCGGAAAAAATAGGTTTATCAATAATGCATAGCAAGTATATGCTTCAGTCCCTTTTGGAATTCAGTAGAAACCAAAACAGCGAAGTGAGATTTTATGCATACATATTATTGATTAAGATAATGAAAATGGACCAAGACTGCGAAGGATTGATTTTATCTCGTTTATCAGAAGCAATGGATGATGAAGTGTATAAAAATAAAGTTGCAATATTAAGTAGATTATCCAATAAGAAAGATAAAAGAATACAGTATATTATTTCCAAGGGAAAGGTTGATAATCACTATTGGGTAAGGGATGTGGCTGATAGATGAGAGAGGTGTTTGAATGAAATTATTAAATTATTTTAAGCGGCATCGTAATAAAACGGGAGAAGAAATACTTAGGGATACGGAAGGAGAACCGTTTGTTTTTTTTCGCGGAGGTGAAATTAATAATATAAAGAATGGGGTTTATTTTTGTAACAGTATCGTAGATGCAATAGGTTATGCTGGAGGTGTTGATGATAATAAGGTATTATATCGAGCTAATATTTGCACAATTCATCCGTTAATTATCGATGCTACTTGTAACGGTGGTTTTTATTATTATGATACTATAAAGGTGGAAAGAGATAGATTTTTTCCAAAAGAATTATGTGATGAATTTATTCAAAGTACAACTGAAAAGCACAAATCGAAATATGTATCCACAGATGAGATTCTTGAATGGGCAATTGAGAAAGGGTGTTTTGATAGCGTTATTATTAAAAATGTAAGAGAAGGTATGGATAATAAGAAACCAATATATGATATTATGGTTTGGGATGGAGATAACTTAGTAAATCTTACAAAGTTATCTGAACGAAAAATTGATATCAAGGACTATATGCAGTATATGGTTAAGAGAATTGATTTATATAAGTTTTGTGGAATCAATGAACAACGAGGTTTATTAGCACAAAGGCACAAAAAAGACCATAGCTTGGAGTGCTGGATAGAGTTACATGATGTTGGATATGAATTGGACAATCGTTTAGTTTTCAAAATGAAGTCAAATAAAAGTGCAGTTTTTTGTAATGAGTTAAAGGATTATATATATTTAGAAAAAATATCTGACGGTGAATATTTGTACAGACCTAAGAGATTCGGAGAGCAAATAATAGAAGAGGATGTGGGAACAGAGATTATTATTCATGGAATTAATTCTGTACTTAAGAATTTTGTTATTAAGAATAATATAGCGGTGTAACTCAGGTGATTATAAAGCGGGCGTCATAACTCGCCACCGAATTCAATTACATCCGGAATCCCAAAACTGAGTAAAACCTATCTATGAAAAGGCTTTTTAATAAAACAATTTTCAAAAAATATCCCCTTCACACCCTTGACACGAGCGGGAACAGGTAAAACTTATGCTTCTGCATTTGCAATGAGGGAATTAGGGTTTAAGAGAGTTTTGTTCTTAGTACATAGGGGACAACTTGCAAGACAAACCAAGAAATCCTATGAGAGAGTATTTGAAAAATCTGTTTCCATGGGTTTGGTTTGTGGTGGATATCGTGAATATAACGCAGATTATGGGTTTGCTACGGTTCAAACATTAAATCGAGATGAACATTTACTTCAGTACAATAAGAACGCATTTGATTGTATTATACTGGATGATGAGCGCGTTATAATAAGGACAAAGTTAGAGAAACCCAGTAAAATCAAGG
>OCHJ01001116.1_pt1 | contig 23035 bp, 9 predicted proteins | sample 1538381 | NCBI WGS metagenome assembly OCHJ01 (sample SAMN04571688, study PRJEB22368) | human gut metagenome | biome: human gut; material: stool | host: Homo sapiens | place: Luxembourg | collected 2012-06-29 | reverse complement strand
AAGGATATTTCGAGGGAGGCGGTTATGCCGTGACATGGGCATTCGGACACCTCGTTCAGCTTGCCATGCCCGACGGCTACGGCGTGCGCGGATTTGTCCGTGACAACCTCCCGATTATTCCCGACACATTCACGCTCGTCCCCCGTCAGGTCAGGACGGAGAAAGGTTACAAGCCCGACAGCGGCGTGGTGTCGCAGATAAAAGTCATCAAAAGACTGTTCGACACAAGCGAACATATCATCGTGGCGACCGATGCCGGACGCGAGGGAGAGCTTATCTTCCGCTACCTCTACCACTATACGGGTTGCACCACTCCTTTCGTGCGCCTGTGGATCAGCTCTCTCACCGACAAAGCTATCCGCGAGGGACTGCGGAAACTCGAAGACGGCAGCAAATACGACAACCTCTACCTCGCCGCCAAAGCGCGGAGCGAATCCGACTGGCTCGTGGGCATCAACGGCACACAGGCGTTATCCATCGCCGCCGGACACGGCACGTATTCCGTGGGGCGGGTGCAGACACCAACGTTGGCTATGGTATGTGAACGCTACTGGGAGAACCGCCGCTTTACGTCCGAAGCATTCTGGCAGCTCCATATCGCAACGGACGGTTGCGACGGCGAAGTCGTGAAATTCTCATCCTCCGAGAAATGGAAAGAGAAAGAACCGGCGATGGAACTATATAATAAGGTAAAGGCGGCAGGTTGCGCCACTGTCACGAAAGCCGAGCGCAAGGAGAAGACGGAGGAAACTCCCTTGCTCTACGACCTGACCACGCTCCAGAAAGAAGCCAACGCCAAGCACGGCTTCACGGCGGAACAGACGCTTGAAATCGCGCAGAAACTCTACGAAAAGAAGTTGATAACCTATCCGAGAACGGGAAGCCGCTACATCCCCGAAGACGTGTTTGCCGAAATTCCCAAACTGCTCGCTTTCATCGGCACACAGCCCGAATGGAAAGACAAGGTGCGGGCAAAAGCCGCCCCGACACGCCGCAGCGTGGACGACGGCAAGGTGACAGACCACCATGCCCTGCTCGTCACGGGTGAGAAACCGCTCTTCCTCTCCAAAGAGGACAATACCATCTATCAGATGATTGCCGGGCGCATGGTCGAGGCATTCTCTGAGAAATGCGTCAAGGATGTGACCACTGTCACGGCGGAATGTGCCGGAGTGGAGTTTACCGTAAAAGGCAGCGTCGTGAAGCAAACCGGATGGCGTGCCGTCTATGGCGAGGAAAAAGAGGAAATTACCATCCCCGGCTGGCAGGAAGGCGACACGCTGACACCGAAAGGCTCGTCCATTACCGAAGGAAAGACCAAACCCAAGCCGCTGCATACCGAAGCCACCCTGCTCTCGGCAATGGAAACGGCGGGCAAGGAAATTGAGGACGACGCACTGCGGCAGGCGATGAAGGACTGTGGCATCGGTACTCCCGCCACACGCGCCTCCATCATCGAAACGCTTTTCAAGCGCGGTTACATGGAACGCTGCAAGAAGTCGCTTGTTCCCACCGAAAAAGGACTTGCCCTCAATTCCGTCGTCAAGACGATGCGCATCGCCGATGTTGCCATGACGGGCGAATGGGAAAAGGAGCTGGCGCGTATCGAGCGCGGGGAACTGTCCGACGACACCTTCCGCAAGGAGATAGAGGCGTACACACGTGAGATAACCTCCGAACTGATCTCGTGCGACAAGCTCTTCGGCAGCCGTGACTCCGGCTGCGCGTGTCCCAAGTGTGGCACGGGCAGGATGCGGTTCTACGGCAAGGTGGTACGCTGCGACAACACGGAGTGCGGACTGCCCGTGTTCCGGCTGAAAGCGGGACGCACCCTGTCCGACGATGAAATCAAAGACCTGCTCACCGAAGGGCATACCAAGCTGCTCAAAGGGTTCAAGAGCAAACAGGGCAAGAGTTTCGATGCTGTTGTCGCCTTTGACGGGGAATATAACACGACTTTTGTGTTCCCGGAGGCTAAAAAGGACAAGAAATTTTCAGGACGGAAGAAATAGTATTAACTTTGCCACTTGTTCAGAGTAATGAATTGTTCTTCGATACCGGATTACACTCATACTTTGGATTTAGTGGTGGCACTCGGAGGGATACCGAGTGCCTTTTTCTTCCTTTTTCCAACCGATTATCCCGTTAATTATCAATCCGCTAAATCCAAAGTAATGAACAACAAGAAGAAAAACGAGGGTCAGACCGACTTTTCCTATTACGGTCTGTACCTGCTGGACTATCTCCGCACGAACAAGTTTGAACAGGCTGACGACACCGCTTTCATACGGGAACGGGCCGACCGTGCCGCCGAAACGTATGAGAGGGCACGGCTTGAAGGCTATCCCGCCGATGGTGCGCAGGAACTGGCGATGGACACGCTGCTGCGCGGGCTGCATTATTCCCGTTACGCCATCCTCCGCGAAGTCGTGGAAAACGAGTTTGCCGATGAAGTGCCGGAAGAGAAGCGTGAAGCCTTTGTCCTGAAACTGCTGCCGCTTGTCGGCAACGTGTTCTCCGTCTATGACCTCTCGGATGACAATTTCGCCCTGTCTTCCGATTACGACCTGCTCTACACGGAGCTGACGGGAGCAACCGTCCTTTACTTAGACGAATATGGCGTTTAACCGCAAACAGAAACTGCGGGACAACATCGAGGCGATACGGACGGCATTCATCCTTGACAGGGAAAATAGGACAGCGACAACCGAAGAGCGTGCCATACTTCAAAGGTACTGCGGTTTCGGCGGTCTGAAATGTATCCTCAACCCTGCAAAGGAACTGACGGATGCCGTCCGGTGGGCGAAATCCGACCTCGAACTGTTCGCCCCGACGGTGGAGCTGCACAGGCTTATCCGTGAGAACAGCAAGGACGAAACAGAGTACAAGCGGTTTGTGGATTCGCTGAAAGCGTCCGTGCTGACCGCTTTCTACACCCCCAAAGAGATAACCGACACCATCGCGGACGTGCTGGCAGATTACAGCGTCCGCCCCGCCCGTATGCTCGAACCGTCGGCAGGTGTCGGCGTGTTCGTGGATTCCATGCTGCGGCACAGCCCCAATGCGGATGTGATGGCTTTCGAGAAGGATCTGCTCACGGGTACAATCTTGAGGCATCTCTATCCCGACCAGAAAATGCGCACCTGCGGTTTTGAGAAAATCGAAAGACCGTTCAACAATTATTTCGACTTGGCGGTGTCCAACATTCCGTTCGGTGACATTGCCGTGTTCGACGCGGAGTTTCAGCGGAGCGACTCTTTCGGCAGACGCTCCGCCCAGAAAACCATCCACAACTATTTCTTTCTCAAAGGACTGGATGCCGTGCGTGACGGCGGTATCGTGGCGTTCATCACCTCGCAAGGGGTATTGAATAGCACCAAGACCTCCGTGCGTAACGAGCTGTTCAGTCAGGCCAATCTGGTATCCGCGATACGCCTGCCCAACAACCTGTTCACGGACAACGCGGGCACGGAGGTGGGCAGTGACCTGATTGTCCTGCAAAAGAACCTCAGCAAGAAGGAAATGTCGCAGGACGAGCGGCTGATGACCGTGATACAGACGGACACGAAAACCGCCCTGACCGACAACGCCTATTTCATCCACCACCCGGAACGCATCGTGCATACGATGGCGAAACTTGACACAGACCCCTACGGGAAGCCCGCTATGGTTTATCTGCACGAGGGCAAGGCAGCAGGCATCGCCGGGGATTTGCGCCGTATGCTCGACGAGGATTTCCATTACAGGCTTGCCATGCGCTTGTATTCGGGTTCAATCCGGCAGGCAGGAACGGAAGAAAAAGTTGCCGTTCAAAATAAAGTAGAGCGTCCTGCCATAAAATTGGAAACAGTATCCTCGGCGCAGACGGTGGAAACTCCGACAGAAAAGCCGCAACCCGCAGATGAAAAGCCGGAGATAGAACCGCGCCCGCAATATTCCGCAGGCGTGCAGCTCACCCTGCTTGACCTCTGGGGGATGACGGAAGAGGTCAGCCAACCGAAAACCTCCAAAAAGAAAAAGACGGTGAAAAAGGCAGTTACGGCAAAGTCCACTCCGCCCAAACCGAAAGTCACGGTTACACCGACAGCTCCAACTGCAAAACCCGCAATGGAGAATAAGGAGGTGAAAGCGGAGAACACCGCCAAGCCTGCCGACCCGGACGACATCTATGCCACACTGGACTGGGATACCAATCCTCCCATCAACGGTTTCTATGAAATGATGATGGGTTTGACGCCGGAGCGTAGGAAAGAACTTCGGGAACTGGCAAGGCAGCATAACGAGAAACAAGTGGCGGAAAAGACGGAAGTGAAAGCCGTGCCGGAAACTTCCCGTGAGCAGCCACGACAGGAGGAAACACAGCCGGAGGCAGTCGCCGCACCTGCCGTTACAGATACCCCATCGGAAGCGGTGGGGACTTTCCTTTTCCCCGACATCGAAGCGGAAAAGCCGAAGGAGGAAGTCGTGGACCTTTCTCCGCGTGCCTACCACCGCACGCCGGAGATGCACCTGCGCGAAGGGTCGCTGGTGGCTGACCGGGGGCGTCATAACATCGGCTACCTGAAAGACATCACGCCATACGGGGCGACATTCCAGCCGCTCGACCTGAAAGGATACCAGAAGGAAAAGGCGTTGTTGTATGTGTCGCTGCGTGACGCCTACGAGCGTCTGTACCGTTATGAATCGCTCCGGCGCGAGGCAAATGTTCCGTGGCGAGAGCATCTGAATACCTGTTACGATGAGTTTGTCATGCGCTACGGCAACCTCAACGCCAAGCAGAACGTGAAGTTAGTGATGATGGATGCGGGCGGGCGCGACATCCTTTCGCTGGAACGGATGGAAAACGGAAAGTTCGTCAAGGCGGACATCTTCGAGCATCCTGTTTCCTTCGCGGTGGAGAGCCATGCCAACGTAGGCTCTCCCGAAGAAGCCCTGTCTGCGTCGCTCAACAAATATGGTACGGTCAATCTCGACTATATGCGGGAGATAACCGACAGCACGGCGGAGGATTTGCTCACTGCCCTGCAAGGGCGCATCTACTACAATCCGCTCGTGACCGGTTACGAAATCAAAGACCGTTTCATCGCCGGAAATGTCATAGAGAAAGCGGAACGCATAGAGGCATGGATGGGTGACAATCCCGAAAATGAGCGTATGCCGGAGGTGAAGCAGGCGTTGGAGGCTCTGAAAGATGCCGAGCCGCAGCGCATCGCCTTCGAGGATCTGGACTTCAATTTCGGGGAACGCTGGATTCCGACGGGTGTCTATGCCGCCTACATGAGCCGGCTGTTCGACACGGAGGTGAAAATCGCCTATTCCGCAAGCATGGACGAGTTTTCGGTGGCGTGCGGCTACCGCACCATGAAAATCACGGACGAGTTTCTGGTGAAGGGGTATTACCGGAACTATGACGGTATGCACCTCCTAAAACACGCCCTGCACAACACCTGCCCTGACATGATGAAGTCCATCGGCAAGGACGAGCATGGCAACGACATCAAGGTGCGCGACAGCGAGGGAATACAGCTCGCCAACGCCAAGATTGACGAGATACGAAACGGCTTCTCCGAATGGCTCGAAGAGCAGTCGCCGCAGTTCAAGGAGCGGCTTGTGACGATGTATAACCGCAAGTTCAACTGTTTCGTGCGCCCGAAGTATGACGGCTCGCACCAGACTTTTCCCGACCTCAACCTGAAAGGGCTGGCAAGCCGGGGTATCAAGAGCGTCTATCCCTCACAGATGGATTGCGTCTGGATGTTGAAACAGAACGGCGGCGGAATTTGCGACCACGAGGTGGGAACCGGTAAGACGCTGATAATGTGCATCGCCGCGCATGAGATGAAGCGTCTGAATTTGGCACACAAGCCGATGATTATCGGGCTGAAAGCCAACGTTGCGGAGATTGCAGCCACCTATCAGGCGGCATATCCCAACGCACGTATTCTGTACGCTTCGGAGAAGGACTTTTCGACCGCCAACCGTGTGCGCTTCTTCAATAATATAAAGAACAACGACTACGATTGCGTCATCATGTCGCACGACCAGTTCGGCAAGATACCGCAGTCGCCGGAGTTGCAGCAGCGCATCCTGCAAGCGGAGCTTGACACGGTGGAGGAAAACCTCGAAGTGCTACGGCAGCAGGGAAAGAACGTGTCGCGGGCGATGCTGAAAGGATTGGAGAAGCGCAAGCACAACCTTGAAGCGAAGCTGGAGAAGGTGGAACACGCCATAAAGTCACGCACGGACGACGTGGTGGATTTCAAGCAGATGGGCATCGACCACATCTTCATAGATGAGAGCCACCAGTTCAAGAATCTGACTTTCAACACGCGCCACGACCGTGTGGCGGGATTGGGAAACAGCGAGGGAAGCCAGAAGGCACTTAACATGCTCTTTGCCATACGCACCATACAGGAGCGCACAGGAAAAGACTTGGGTGCGACCTTCCTCTCCGGCACGACTATCAGCAACTCACTGACTGAATTGTACCTGCTGTTCAAGTACCTGCGCCCGAAGGAGCTGGAACGGCAGGACATAAGGTGTTTCGACGCTTGGGCGGCGATATTTGCCAAGAAGACGACGGATTTTGAATTTAACGTGACGAACAATGTGGTCCAGAAGGAGCGTTTCCGCTACTTCATCAAAGTGCCGGAGCTTGCCGCCTTCTATAATGAAATCACGGACTACCGCACGGCGGAGGATGTGGGCGTTGACCGTCCTGCCAAGAACGAGATACTGCACCATATACCGCCCACGCCGGAACAGGAGGACTTCATACAGAAACTGATGCAGTTCGCCAAGACGGGCGATGCCACCTTGTTGGGCAGGCTGCCGCTTTCGGAAACGGAAGAAAAGGCGAAGATGCTCATCGCCACGGACTATGCCCGGAAAATGGCACTCGACATGCGCATGATAGACCCGAATTACGAAGATCATCCCGACAACAAAGCGAGTCACTGTGCCAAGATGATCGCGGAGTATTATCAAAAATACGACGCCCAGAAAGGCACGCAGTTCGTTTTCTCTGATTTGGGGACATACCAGCCGGGCGACGGGTGGAACGTCTATTCGGAAATCAAGCGCAAACTGACGGAGGACTACGGTATACCGCCAAGCGAGGTGCGCTTCATTCAGGAGTGCAAGACCGACAAGGCGCGGAAGGCGGTGATAGACGCCATGAACGCCGGGACGGTGCGTGTGCTGTTCGGCTCTACCTCTATGCTCGGAACGGGTGTGAACGCCCAGAAACGGTGTGTGGCTATCCATCATCTCGATACGCCGTGGCGACCGTCCGACTTGCAACAGCGTGACGGACGCGGAGTTAGGGCAGGTAATGAGATTGCCAAACATTTCGCCGGGAACAACGTGGATGTAATCATCTACGCGGTGGAGAAGTCACTGGACAGCTACAAGTTCAACCTCCTGCACTGCAAGCAGACTTTCATAAGCCAGCTCAAAAGCGGTGCGATGGGTGCGCGTACCATCGACGAGGGGGCAATGGACGAAAAATCGGGCATGAATTTCTCGGAATACATGGCGTTGCTCTCCGGCAATACCGACCTGTTGGACAAGGCGAAACTGGAAAAGCGGATCGCATCGCTCGAAGGGGAACGCAAGTCGTTCAACAAGGGCAAGCGTGATTCGGAGTTCAAGCTGGAGTCAAAGACCGGCGAGTTGCGCAACAACACGGCTTTCATAGATGCCATGACGGAGGACTGGAACCGCTTCCTGTCGGTGGTGCAGACCGACAAGGAGGGCAACCGCCTTAATATAATAAAGGTGGACGGAGTGGATTCCGCCGATGAGAAGGTCATCGGAAAGCGTTTGCAGGAGATAGCCAAGAATGCCACGACCGGAGGGTTGTACACGCAGGTCGGTGAACTTTACGGTTTTCCGATAAAGGTGGTGAGCGAAAGGATACTCAAAGAGGGATTGGAGTTCACCGACAACCGCTTCGTGGTCGAGGGGAACTACAAGTACACCTACAACAACGGGCATCTGGCGATGGCTGACCCGTTGGCCGCCGCCCGCAACTTCCTCAACGCGATGGAGAGGATACCCTCCATCATCGACCAGTACAAGGCGAAGAACGAGGTGCTGGAGATGGAGATACCGCAGTTACAGGAGATAGCGGGTAAGGTGTGGAAGAAGGAGGACGAGCTGAAGCAGTTGAAGTCCGAACTTGCCGCCCTTGACCGAAAAATTCAGCTGGAGCTTGCGCCACCCACGCCCGAAGTCGCAGAAAAGGAGAATGAAGGGCAACAGCTCAAGCCGGAAGCGGAAGATGTGAGGAACAGGCAGGCGCAATATCCCGAAAATGCACCGCCGCAGATACGCAGTCCGGCGGATAGTATCGTTGCCAACCATGTCATAATCGGGCGTCCGGGACTGTATGCCAAGGAGGAAACCCGGTCCAAAGGATTGAAAATATAACCTAAGGAATTTTATCTGAAGTATTAATAAGGGCTATCCCAAAAGGTCTAAAAGTAAATTTTATCCTTTCTGCAAGTATCTATAGGATGGCAACTGCATTTTTTTCTTTTTGGGCAGCCCTTATTAAAATTTATTCTTATTTTAGGTTATATACATTCATGTCCATTTATGTAAAAAATTCCTGCTGACCTTGTTTATGTCTTGTCAGTCACCATTTGCAAAACCATATTTGACCCTCAAAGAGGCTGAATTTGATAAGTAACTTGCTACATACTCATAATAAGGAGCTAAATAGAACACGAATGGGAAATACACAAATGCTAAACTAAAGAAGATATTGGCCAAAATAAACGCTATACCGAGAGAGAAACTTGATTTTTCAACTTCCTAAAACGGTGTTGTTCAAACATTTCTACTTATTTGTACTTGCCAGTTGAACCTACGCTTCCCTAATAAAATGTCTATGGTAAAAAGTTAAAAAATCCTCCCACTTTTGTTAGATATATTTTTTTGTGTAATTTTGTAATCGTTATGCGGCAGTAATAATATACATATTAATACGAGTTAAGAATCCTGTAGTTTTCTACATGCTACGAGGAGGTATTAAAAGGTGCGTTTCGGCAATGCATCTATTGTAGTATATTATTGCTTAATCAAATGAACATTATAAATTTAGGAATTCTTGCTCACATTGATGCAGGAAAAACTTCCGTAACCGAGAATCTGCTGTTTGCCAGTGGAGCAACGGAAAAGTGCGGCCGTGTGGATAATGGTGACACCATAACGGACTCTATGGATATAGAGAAACGTAGAGGAATTACTGTCCGGGCTTCTACGACATCTATTATCTGGAATGGAGTGAAATGCAATATCATTGACACTCCGGGACACATGGATTTTATTGCGGAAGTGGAGCGGACATTCAAAATGCTTGATGGAGCAGTCCTCATCTTATCCGCAAAGGAAGGCATACAAGCGCAGACAAAGTTGCTGTTCAGTACTTTACAAAAGCTGCAAATCCCGACAATTATATTTATCAATAAGATTGACCGTGCCGGTGTGAATTTGGAGCGTTTGTATATGGATATAAAAACAAATCTGTCGCAAGATGTCCTGTTTATGCAAACTGTTGTCGATGGATCGGTTTATCCGGTTTGCTCCCAAACATATATAAAGGAAGAATACAAAGAATTTGTATGCAACCATGACGACGATATATTAGAACGATATTTGGCGGATAGCGAAATTTCACCGGCTGATTATTGGAATACGATAATCGCTCTTGTGGCAAAAGCCAAAGTCTATCCGGTGCTACATGGATCAGCAATGTTCAATATCGGTATCAATGAGTTGTTGGACGCCATTTCTTCTTTTATACTTCCTCCGGCATCAGTCTCAAACAGACTTTCAGCTTATCTCTATAAGATAGAGCATGACCCCAAAGGGCATAAAAGAAGTTTTCTTAAAATAATTGACGGAAGTCTGAGACTTCGAGACGTTGTAAGAATCAACGATTCGGAAAAATTCATCAAGATTAAAAATCTAAAGACTATTTATCAGGGCAGAGAGATAAATGTTGATGAAGTGGGTGCCAATGATATCGCGATTGTAGAAGATATAGAAGATTTTCGAATCGGAGATTATTTAGGTGCTAAACCTTGTTTGATTCAAGGATTATCTCATCAGCATCCCGCTCTCAAATCCTCCGTCCGGCCAAATAAGCCCGAAGAGAGAAGCAAGGTGATATCCGCTCTGAATACATTGTGGATTGAAGACCCGTCTTTGTCCTTTTCCATAAACTCATATAGTGATGAATTGGAAATCTCGTTATATGGTTTGACCCAAAAGGAAATCATACAGACATTGCTGGAAGAACGATTTTCCGTAAAGGTCCATTTTGATGAGATCAAGACTATCTACAAAGAACGACCTATAAAAAAGGTCAATAAGATTATTCAGATCGAAGTACCACCCAACCCTTACTGGGCCACAATAGGGCTGACTCTTGAACCCTTACCGTTAGGGGCAGGGTTGCAAATCGAAAGTGACATCTCCTATGGTTATCTGAACCATTCTTTTCAAAATGCCGTTTTTGAAGGGATTCGTATGTCTTGCCAATCTGGTTTACATGGATGGGAAGTGACAGATCTGAAAGTAACTTTTACTCAAGCCGAGTATTATAGCCCGGTAAGTACACCTGCTGATTTCAGACAGCTGACCCCTTATGTCTTCAGGCTGGCTTTGCAACAGTCAGGTGTGGACATTCTCGAACCGATGCTCTGTTTTGAGTTGCAGATACCCCAAGTAGCGAGTTCCAAAGCTATTACAGATTTGCAAAAACTGATGTCTGAGATTGAAGACATCAGTTGTAATAATGAGTGGTGTCATATTAAAGGGAAAGTTCCATTAAATACAAGTAAAGACTATGCCTCAGAAGTAAGTTCATACACTAAGGGCTTAGGCATTTTTATGGTTAAGCCATGTGGGTATCAAATAACAAAAGACGGTTATTCTGATAATATCCGCATGAACGAAAAAGATAAACTTTTATTCATGTTCCAAAAATCAATGTCATTAAAATAATGGAGCGGTCAGGAAATTTCTATAAGGCAATACGGTTGGGATATATACTTATCTCCATTCTTATCGGATGTATGGCATATAATAGCCTCTATGAATGGCAGGAGATAGAAGCATTAGAACTTGGCAATAAAAAAATAGACGAGCTCCGAAAAGAAATAAACAATATCAATATTCAAATGATAAAATTTTCTCTATTGGGTGAAACAATACTGGAATGGAACGATAAAGATATCGAGCATTACCATGCACGGCGTATGGCAATGGACAGTATGCTCTGCCGTTTCAAGGCCACCTATCCAGCAGAGCGCATCGATAGTGTGCGCAGTCTTTTAGAGGATAAGGAACGACAGATGTTCCAGATAGTCCGGTTAATGGATGAACAACAATCTATTAACAAGAAGATAGCCAATCAAATTCCGGTTATTGTACAGAAAAGTGTGCAGGAACAGTCCAAAAAGCCAAAACGAAAAGGTTTCTTAGGCATATTCGGCAAAAAAAAGGAAGTAACTCCAGCAGTATCAACCACTATCCTTCATTCGGTCAATAGAAACGTAATCAGCGAACAGAAAGTGCAGGATCGCCAATTGTCGGAACAAGCCGACAGCCTTGCAGCTCGTAATGCAGAACTTAACAGACAACTGCAAGAATTGATTTGCCAAATAGAAGAAAAGGTACAAACCGAACTGCAAAGCCGGGAAAACGAAATAGTTGCCATGCGTGAAAAGTCATTTATGCAAGTAGGCGGTTTAATGGGATTCGTTCTTCTATTGTTGTTAATTTCCTACATCATCATACATCGTGATGCAAAAAGCATTAAACAATACAAGCACAAGACAACTGATTTGATAAGGCAACTGGAACAATCCGTACAACGGAACGAGGCACTGATAACGTCAAGGAAGAAGGCGGTACATACTATCACCCATGAACTGCGCACACCGCTGACAGCAATAACAGGCTATGCCGGACTGATACGGAAAGAACAGTGTGAGGATAAGTCCGGGCAGTATATCCAAAACATACTGCAATCCTCCGACCGTATGCGGGATATGCTTAACACTTTGCTTGACTTCTTCCGCCTGGACAACGGCAAGGAACAGCCCCGTCTGTCACCCTGCCGGATTTCAGCAATCACGCACACACTTGAAACGGAGTTCATGCCTGTTGCCGTGAACAAAGGGCTGTCCTTGTCCGTGAAGACTGGACACGATGCCATTGTATTGACCGACAAAGAGCGAATAATACAAATCGGGAATAACCTGCTGTCAAACGCTGTCAAGTTCACAGAAGAAGGCGGTGTTTCTTTGATTACTGAATATGATAATGGAGTTCTGACACTGGTCGTTGAAGATACAGGTACAGGCATGACAGAAGAGGAACAGAAACAAGCGTTCGGTGCGTTTGAACGTCTATCAAATGCCGCCGCAAAGGAGGGTTTCGGGCTTGGGCTTGCCATAATGCGTAATATTGTGTCGATGCTTGGCGGAACAATCCGTTTAGACAGCAAGAAAGGGAAAGGCAGTCGTTTCACAGTTGAAATTTCTATGCAGGAAGCTGAAGAACAGCTTGGATATACAAGCAATACACCTGTTTATCATAACAATAAATTCCATGATGTTGTCGCCATTGACAATGATGAGGTATTACTTCTGATGCTGAAAGAGATGTATTCCCAAGAAGGAATACACTGCGACACTTGCACCGATGCTGCGGCACTGATGGAAATGATACGCCAGAAAGAATACAGCCTGTTGCTGACAGACTTGAATATGCCCGATATAAACGGTTTCGAATTGCTGGAACTGTTGCGTTCGTCCAACGTGGGCAATTCACCAACAATCCCGGTGGTTGTGGCAACCGCTTCGGGCAGTTGTAACAAAGGGGAACTATTGGCAAAAGGCTTTGCCGGATGCCTGTTCAAACCGTTCTCCATATCGGAACTGATGGAGGTTTCCGACAGGTGTGCCATAAAAGCGACACCGGACGGGAAACCGGACTTTTCCGCCTTATTGTCCTATGGCAATGAAGCCGTCATGCTGGAAAAGTTGATAACTGAAACAGAAAAGGAAATGCAGGCGGTACGGGATGCAGCAAAAGAAAAAGACCTGCAAAAGCTGGATTCCCTGATCCACCACCTGCGCAGTTCGTGGGAGGTGCTCCGTGCCGACCAACCGCTGAATGTACTTTACGGATTGCTTCGTGGCGATGCTCTCCCGGATGGTGAAGCGTTAAGCCATGCCGTGACTGCCGTGCTGGATAAGGGAGTGGAAATAATACGGTTGGCAGAAGAGGAAAGGAGAAAATACGAAGATGAATAAGACAAAAATAATTGTGGTGGAAGACAACATCGTGTATTGCGAATATGTCTGCAATATGCTGTCACGGGAGGGCTACCGCAATATGAAGGCTTACCACCTCTCAACCGCGAAGAAACATCTGCAACAGGCAACAGATAATGATATCGTGGTTGCCGACCTGCGTCTGCCTGACGGCAGTGGCATAGACCTTTTGTGCTGGATGCGAAAGGAGGGAAAGATGCAGCCCTTCATCATTATGACCGACTACGCCGAAGTTAATACCGCCGTGGAAAGCATGAAACTCGGCTCGATAGACTATATTCCCAAACAGCTTGTGGAGGATAAACTTGTCCCCCTGATCCGTTCCATACTGAAAGAACGTCAGGCAGGACAACGCCGTATGCCTATATTCGCCCGTGAAGGTTCCGCCTTTCAGAAAATCATGCACCGCATAAGGCTGGTAGCCGCCACCGATATGAGCGTGATGATATTTGGTGAGAACGGCACGGGCAAGGAGCATATTGCCCACCTGTTGCATGACAAGAGCAAACGTGCAGGCAAGCCATTTGTGGCGGTGGACTGCGGTTCACTCTCCAAAGAGCTTGCACCGTCGGCTTTCTTCGGACACGTCAAAGGTGCATTTACAGGTGCGGACAATGCCAAGAAAGGATATTTCCATGAGGCGGAAGGCGGCACGTTGTTTCTGGACGAGGTAGGAAACCTCGCGTTGGAAACCCAACAGATGTTGCTCCGTGCCATACAGGAGAGGCGGTATCGCCCGGTCGGAGACAAGGCAGACCGGAATTTCAATGTCCGCATCATCGCTGCTACCAATGAAGATTTGGAGGTATCGGTGAATGAAAAGCGTTTTCGGCAGGATCTTCTGTACCGCCTGCACGACTTCGGGATAACCGTTCCTCCGTTGCGTGACTGTCAAGAAGACATTATGCCGCTGGCAGAGTTCTTCCGTGATATGGCAAACAGAGAGCTGGAGTGTAGCGTGAGCGGGTTCAGTTCCGAAGCACGTAAAGCGTTGCTGACACACGCATGGCCGGGCAACGTGCGGGAACTTCGGCAGAAAGTTATGGGTGCTGTATTGCAGGCGCAGGAAGGTGTTGTCATGAAAGAGCATCTGGAACTTGCCGTGACGAAACCGACCTCTACTGTCAGCTTCGCCTTGCGCAATGACGCGGAGGATAAGGAGCGGATATTGCGTGCGTTGAAACAGGCAAACGGCAACCGGAGTGTCGCCGCAGAACTGCTCGGCATAGGCAGGACAACACTATACAGCAAACTTGAAGAGTATGGACTTAAATATAAATTCAAGCAATCATAGCCCGTAATTCACTGAATTTGGCTATCTTTGCATAACATTTGAGAAAAACGGCGATTGGCAGGAGCTTTTCGCCGCCAACATATAGGATAAGACCGCAAGGCGTTTCAAGCGAAAATCTGGTAAATTGGAACTACGGAGACGATTGCGTGATGCTTATGCTATGCTTACGCATAGCGTGCATTCACGTACTCTCCGTAAAGGCTTTACCAGAGCCATCGCTTGAAGGTAGTGTGAATTGCACGCTACTTTTTTACCCTTGCCTAACGAAAGGAAACGATTATGGGTAAAGTTCAGATTCTCGCCGTACTGACGATGGACGGATGTCTTTCTTCAGAGTTATATGATAAAGCACATCAGGATTTGTGCCTTGACCGTTGCGGTCTTGATGAAATCAGGAAGAAAGCCTTTTACCGTGTGACACCGGACTATTCCATTTCAATGCTGCACGAATGGAGAAAAGACTGCACAAACATCCGTTACCTCGCGGAAGCCACACCGGACACGGCAGACTATATAAACGGACTGCTGCGGATGCACGCTGTGGATGAAATCATACTATACACCGTTCCTTTCATATCCGGAAGCGGACGACATTTTTTTAAGTCGGCTCTGCCAGAGCAACACTGGACGCTTTCCTCTTTGAAAAGCTATCCCAACGGTGTATGTCGCATTATCTATATCCTTGATAAAAAAGCAAGATAGCCAAAATGTGCGGCAAGCATACATTTCTATTTTCAGGAATAGAATAAATGTTCCGATTACAAACAATTTAAGTCGGAGATAATTTGTCCTTGTGAAAAAATACTGAATTTTATACCTCTGAAATCCAGCACTTTGTAAAATTGAGTGTTGGATTTTTTATTTTCTGCCGCGTTTTTTGCCAATTATATTCATGTGCGCACGCAGAAAACAAAGTGTAATTTTCAAAATTGACAGAACCATGAATTATTTCTTGCTGGCGGAAACCGACTTTTTCCGCCTGATAAACGAAGCCGGCGACTGCAATATGGAAACGGCATACACGGCTTTCGCCACCCAAGTGATCGAACTGTGCAACGGCGGCATGGACATGAACCTTACCGTCATCGCGCTTGCCTACATCGAAATCGAGTTGCAGCACCATCCCGTACGTAATCTGTCAGAAGAAAAAAGAGAGATTGCCGCCTACGTCAGCAAGGCTCTGTCTTTCGTAAGAAAGATGCAGAAATTCCTTGCCACGCCCCAAGTGCCACCACTAATATCCGCCAACAACGCAACAGAAACCACCGCCAGCCTTCTTCAATGGACGGGCAATGCCATCGACCTCGTGGAACTTATCTACGGCATAGACGTGATGGGCTGCATCAACAACGGCAATATGCCGCTCAAACAGCTCGCCCCACTTCTCTATAAGATATTCGGGGTTGATTCTAAAGACTGCTACCGCTTCTACACTGATATCAAACGCCGGAAGAACGAAAGCCGCACCTATTTCATTGACAGGATGCAGGAAAAACTGAACGAGAGAATGTTGCGTGATGAGGAGTTGGAGCGGATGAGAAAATAAAAAAATATCCATTACATATGAGAAGACAGGAATACTCGTATCCTGTCTTTTTATTTTCATTTAATTATATATTAATTAGCACAATATATGTGAGTTTTTCATTCCTATAAGGACAAATTTCAGAAACGTATGTCTGGTAAATTATTGAGTCATCATAGTATGAACATATATCATTACTAAAAACAATGAAACAACTTCCATAAGATTGTGGTTGTAAAAATCGCCATTTAATAGCCCGTTTTTTTTGTAAAATTCGCCAATTAAAAAAATATGATTATCTTTGCATTATATTTTATAAGGTATGGAAACAGTAAATAGAATACTTCAAGAGAAGATTACAGCACGAATCGCGCCCAATAAAGCAGTACTGATTTTTGGTGCTCGCCGTGTTGGTAAAACGGTAATGATGCGTAAAATTGTGGACAACTATTCAGGTAGGACGATGATGCTCAACGGCGAAGACTACGACACATTAGCACTATTGGAGAATCGCTCAATAGCCAATTATCGGCATTTATTGGATGGTATTGATTTGCTGGCTATTGATGAGGCACAGAACATACCACAAATCGGTAGTATTCTGAAGTTGATAGTTGATGAAATACCGGGAATAAGTGTCTTGGCAAGTGGTTCTTCGTCATTCGATTTGCTGAATAAGACTGGTGAACCGTTGGTCGGCCGCAGTACGCAATTTCTCCTTACACCATTCTCGCAACGGGAAATCGCACAGACGGAAACGGCACTTGAAACCCGCCAGAACCTCGAAGCGCGCTTGATTTACGGTTCCTATCCCGAAGTAGTAATGATGGAGAACTATGAACGTAAAACAGACTACCTACGTGATATTGTCGGTGCATACCTGCTTAAAGATATCTTAGCAATTGACGGCTTAAAAAATTCGAGCAAGATGCGCGATCTACTGCGATTGATAGCTTTTCAGTTGGGCAGCGAAGTTTCTTACGAAGAGTTAGGTAAACAACTCGGCATGAGCAAGACGACCGTTGAAAAATACCTCGACCTATTGGAAAAGGTCTTCGTTATCTATCGTCTGGGGGCTTATTCGCGTAACCTACGCAAGGAGGTTACAAAAGCTGGCAAGTGGTACTTCTACGACAACGGCATTCGCAATGCCATTATCGGGGCTTTCTCACCGCTGGCCATTCGGCAGGATGTCGGTGCGCTGTGGGAGAACTACATCATCGGAGAGCGGCGCAAAGCGAACTTCAATGAGGGACTGCACAGGGAGTTCTATTTCTGGCGCACCTACGACAAACAGGAAATCGACCTGATTGAGGAGAGTGCCGACAGTCTTACCGCCTTGGAGTTCAAGTGGGGAAATAAAATGCCGGCCGCACCGAAAGCCTTCCAAGAAGCCTATCCCTATGCCGAGTTTCATGTGGTAAATCGGGAGAATTATTTGGAGTTCGTATAATCAATAAATTACGTATATGGAAACAAAACTACAATCCAAACAGCAATATCCGCGGTTTATCCAAAATAAACCGTGTGGTATTGACAAATTCGATGGAGGTTCGCAAGAAAGGTTGGCAAAAACTATTGCTCGCCATTTTTGTCAGAATGATTCATTGGATGAGGAATGTACTTTACCTCGAATTATCGGCATCGAAGGTATTTGGGGATCTGGAAAATCCAACGTGGTTAAAATGTTGGAACGTGAATTATCAGACGACTATTACTTTTTTGAGTATGACGCATGGGGACATCAAGAGGACTTGCAACGCCGCTCTATATTGGAATTGCTTACAAGCAAACTTATTGATGATGGTATCCTATCTGGAAATGCAACAATAAAAGTCAAAGGTGGAGGTACGAAAACCGTATCATGGTCTGAAAAGCTGAAATATTTATTAGCCCGTAAAACGGAGACCGTAACCGAAAAATATCCCCTTATCAGTAATGGTATGGTTGCGGCATTTTTGGTTGCAGTTTTAACTCCGATATTTACATTTATTGCGTATGCAGTAAAACCTACACCCACAACATGGTGGTTTTCTTTATTGTCTATTATCATAGCTGCACTGCCAGTTCTTATTGCATTGTGCGTTTGGAAATGGGCATATAGCAAAGATCATAAATATGGATGGAGTTATATGTTAGCTATTTATCAAGATAAAGTCGAAAAGGACGTTTGCTATGAGACTTTGAGCGAAGACGAACCAACGGTTTACGAGTTCAAAACATGGATGCAAGACATTTCTGATTTTATCAAGGAAAAAGGACAACGTAAATTAGTCCTTGTTTTTGACAACATGGATCGTCTCCCCGCTGAAAAAGTAAAAGAATTATGGTCTTCTATCCATACGTTCTTCGCCGATAGCGGTTTTGAAAATGTTTGGGCTGTTATTCCTTTCGATGAAACACATTTAGCTTGTGCATTCGGAGATGAGACCGACGAACAAACGAAACAACTGACCAAGTATTTTATCAATAAAACTTTCCCTATTGTTTATCGTGTTGCTCCTCCTGTTATTACCGACTATCGAAGTATATTCAACAAACTGTTTGTTGAAGCATTTGGAGAAACAGAAAATGAAGCGAAAGAAACTATAAATCGGATATTCAGATTGGTAAATCCTAATGCCAATGTTAGGGAAATTATATCATATATCAATGAGATGGTCGCTCTTAAACAAGAGTGGTGTAACGAAATTTTGATGATAAACATAGCATTGTTCTGTTTGAAGAAGACGGATATTCTGGCAAATCCAGTAGAACAAATATTGTCCGGCGACTATCTGAATGGCATTCAAACAATAATTAACAATGATCTGCAAACACAACGCGAAATTGCAGCTTTGGTATATGGTGTCGATGTTGAAGATGCTCGACAAATTCCATTGAAAAAATATATTGAAGGCTGCATCAACGGAGAAGAAGACCACGACATAAATCAATATGCAGAGACTAATAAACAATTTGACACTGTATTAGAAGAAGTTATACAATGTATGGACAATGCGCTTATCGATAAGATTATACATTGTTTGCATAAATTAACTCGAAAGAGCGATGTTATTCTGCGTGTATGGCAAAGAATAGCACAATTGAAATTAAAAGAATCCATAGAGAAGCAGGTGTTCCCTGTCGAATACCAAGAACTGCTGTTGCATTTAGACACGGAAAGCCAAAACCATGTGATTGCTCAATTATATAAGAAGATAGTTCGGTTCAATGACTTCAATGGCGGCGACTATTTCAAAACGTTAGATGCAATAGACAGGTTTATTGCGCAAAATAAGTTGGCGTGCGATTTTACGTCATTGATTGAAGCAAAAACAGTCAAGCCAAATACATTTATCGATTATATTCAAGCTGCAAATGCAACAGATGCTGCCTATCGGGATAACGCGACAACTAAAGCATATAAATATTATCAAGTAGCAACAAATTCGGAGGCGCTCGATAATTATTTGGCAAACTTACTACCCGATAATTTCGACCATGCAGATATTGTAAAAACGTTAAAAGATAATTCTACCTATACGTTTCCAACGCTTTTGCAAGCGATCACGAATTGCATTGATGAACAGAATGTAAATAAAGATAATATAGGGGCTATATTTACAACCTATCGTTTATTGGCATCTGACGAAGAAAGACCTTTACCTGTAACGTTAGATTCAACCTACATAAATCAGTTGCATTCTGAATTAGAAACTGATGGCCGAAACATTAAAGAGTCTGGATATTACGATTTAGTCGCCATGCAATTGGCACATGGTCATTCCGTTTCCTTAATAGAGGGTGGAGATATAAAATATGTTGCAGAACTCATGGACTATTATGTGGATCATGGAGACTTATTAGTAAATAGTGTGGGATGGAATATACCGCTATTAAATGAAACACTACAATACATGGTAAATCATAAACTTGGCTATAAATTATTGCTCTCAGACATATTGCCCCAATTTGAAGATATTAAGAACAGAATAGGTGTAACGGATGAGGTATTTATCGAGCATTTAGCAGAGTGGAATACCGATTTGGATAAGTATATCACTAAGAACAATATTAAAGATGTAATTCCTGACGCATCTTTTTACGATTTGACCACTAAAATAAGCAATGTCCTGACCGATCATATCAATAAAATAGCGTTCGAAGCGTTGTCTGAAATAAGTGTTGATACATTATACGCCCAAAGAACAGCACATACATCATATTATTGGTTTGTCGCAATAAAACATTTACTGGCTAAAATCAAATCCTTGCCAGATAACTTGACTGAATTTGGCAAAAAGATTCTGATGGATATTGCTTCTGGAACTCAAAGTTTGAATCCTTTCCCTAATTGTTTCAAGAATATAGTTGAAAGATTGGATAAACGAAAAATTAAATCGACAGTTACCGATATAAGAAATGATTTCTGCATCGGTAAAAAGACTATCAATGCAATAAAGTTTCAATTTTTCGAAACATGGCTTAGATCGCATGGTAATTTGAAAAGTCAAGCTGGAGACGTTATTGATAAAATAGTGAAACCTGTAATTTCCGATGGGGCATGCCGTTCATTGATTCTGCAAAACAAAGATTTTTATATGGATTTAATAAATACAGCAGGGGATGATGCTTATGAATTGAAAAAGAGTCTCCGAAACCTCATACAAAAAGATTCAGATCCGCAATTGGTTAAATTTGTCAATTCGATAGATTCAGTACCTGAGGTTGAAACCGCGTAAGTATTTGTCTAACAAGTCCGAATTTTACGATTTTACCCGTCAGAACTGAAGTGCCCCCCAAAAAAATTGTATCCAACTTTTGGGGGTCACTTCAAACTTCGATAGGGATAATTTTCAATTTTGGGGACTTGTTAGACAGTCTCATTATCTGGTAGCAGTTTACACAGCACCGGATCGTTTTTGATACGCTCCAGTTCCTCCTGCACAATCTGCTTCACCTCTTCCTTGATGCGCCGGTAGTTCGCCTGCACCGTTTCCTTCATGCGGTCGTTGCCGTCCTCGTCCGTGAAGTTTGTAATGACGGGAATTTTCTTGTAGGCACTTTCTTCCCGTTTCACCTTTTCGGCATCCACCACAATCTCGCAATGAAAAATCTTCTGCTCGATACGCTCGTTGAAGTTGTCGGATACAGAACCGACAAACATTCCCTGCGTAAGCCCGGAAATCTTACTCGGTGGAATGAGCGCGTCCATCTGCGTGTTGATGGAGGTGGAAACATCCTGCCGGTTGATGGAGATGGACTGCCGTTTCTGCAACACCTTACCGAACCGCTCGGAGAGCGTCTTGGCTGTTTCCCCCACCACCTGACCGGAGAAAATATTGCCGACAGTGTTCATCACCACTTTCGCCTCTTTGTCCCCGTAGTCACGCACTAACTGGCTGAAATCCTGAAAGCCCAGACACACGGCAACCTTGTTGCTTCGGGCGGTAGCTATAAGATTGTCCAACCCTTTGAAGTATATTGTGGGCAACTCGTCGATGATGACCGATGACTTCAGCATCCCCTTCTTGTTGATGAGCTTCACGATACGGGAATTATACAGACCGAGTGCCGCACCGTAGATATTCTGACGGTCGGGATTGTTACCCACGCAGAGGATTTTCGGCTCTTCGGGATTGTTGATGTCCAGCGTAAACTCGCTGTCTGACATCACCCAGTAGAGCTGCGGTGAAATCATCCTCGAAAGCGGGATTTTTGCCGACGCTATCTGACCCATGAGCTGCTCCGCAGCCCCTCCAAGCCACGCATCCATGAACGGCGAAAGGTAGTTCTCCAGCTCCGGATAAGAGGTCAGTATCGGAAATATATCCTCGTAACGGCGGTTCAGAAACTCGATAGCATGGGGAAACGTGCAAAACTTCCCGTTCTGATAGATTTTGAGATACCAGATAATACTGGCAAACAGAATGATAGGTGACTCCACGAAGAAGTCGCCCTGCTTTTGCACCCACGTTTTATTGAGGTTGAGCATTATTGTGTAGGCACTCTCATAGGCATCCGTAATATCTTCCATAAAATCCGGGTGAATGGGATTGCACCGATGAGAGCGTCGCGGGTCGTCGAAGTTGATCACATAGAACTTCGGCTTTACCTTGTAGCCGTCCGGGTGGTTCAGCAAATGGTTGTAGGCAATAGTAGATAGGTCGGGATACTTGAAATCGTAGATGTATTGACTAAAGCCCTTTTCAATCTGTTGCTTGATAAAATTGTTTACCACGGCATAGGACTTGCCGCTGCCCGGCGTACCCAACACGATGGACGCACGGAAGGGATTAACTACATTGATCCAACCGTTGTTCCAGCGTTTCCTGTAATAGAAACGTGTCGGCAGATTGACCGAATACTCGCTTTCGATAAGCCTCGTTTCCTGCATGAAACTCTCGTTCTCGTTGTTGAAAACATCCTCCATCAAATTGTGTTTCAACAGGCGGCTCATCCACAGACCACCCATCAACAGGCAGACATAGCCCGTTCCAATGGTAAGGACATACAGTCCCGTCACCGCTTCAAGCGGCAGCGGCAGGGGCAGCAACCACCAGTTCAGGAAAAACAGCACGAACCCGACGGCAAATGCTGTCCAGATTCTCCCCCAAGTGATTTTCTCACCCTTGACACCCTTCGTACCCAGACAGGACAAGGCAAGCAAAAGGACGGAAAACAGCTTCGTGTAGAGAATGGAATGGAACAGCCCCGCCGTGCGGTCGAAGTTCAGAAGGATTTTGTCCACCACGCCGATGTTCACGCCCCACAGCCGGATGGCTTCGTAGCAGAACCAGTACACGTTCATGACCACTAAAATGATACTCACGGCACGCAGAAAATCCATGATTTTCGCCAATGCCCTCAAATCGTCTT